>Ga0325410_1001284_pt1 | contig 27713 bp, 29 predicted proteins | sample PopdelMetagenome_16_FD_206182 | JGI IMG/M metagenome (GOLD analysis project Ga0325410, IMG submission 206182) | Populus deltoides microbial communities from Bellville, Georgia, United States - Xylem-PdIQD-R3 | ecosystem: Host-associated > Plants > Phyllosphere > Stem > Wood/Secondary xylem...
TTGAAGCTAGATTGTCCACATGAAACTTGAACCGTAAATAAGCAAAGGCAGAGTGAGGGAGTGGCTTAGTAAAAACATCAACTAATTGGTCTTTAAAGAATATGAAATGAATCTGAATCTTCTTTTTAGTCACTCTATCACAAACAAAGTGATAATCAACCTTAGTATGCTTTGTATGAGCATGAAAAATTGAATTAGCAAATAAATAAGTAGCACCCAAATTATCGCATCAAATAATGGTGACAGAACTAGGAGAGAAGTAGAGGCTGAAGTATCAACAGGTTTGTATGACGTATATTTTTGAAACTCAGCCCGGCCCAGGGGGTCGACTCGGGACCCGGTTGACCCGAGGCTAGAACCGGGTCGAGTTTAAGAAAAAATAGAGAAAGTCAAAACCCGGGGTGACCCGACAAGACCCGGTTAAATACCTGGTTGCAACCTATTGACTTTTGTTTTTTTTTACTAAAACGACGTCGTTTTGATTTTAAAAAAAATCAGAATTGACCCGGACGACCCAATCAAAACCCGAAACTCGGGCCTTGGACCGGGCCTGGTTTAAAAACTCTGGTATGACGACATACCAGCACAACAAAAGATATCAAAAACATATTTGTGTTGACTAAGCATGAGACCCATACTGGTAGTAGTGACTTCAATTCCTAAAAAATAATAAGCATTACTCAAATCATGAAGTTTAAACTCTGAACTTAGCAAAATAAATAAGAAGGTATCAATCTTGGAAACTCGAAAGCCAATAAAAAGAAAAAAGTCACTCAATCGTGTGTACCAAGCCCGTGAGGCTTGTTTTAAGCCATAAAGAGACTTGTGAAGGTGACAAATATAAGTAGGAAAAGTAGGGTCTACAAAACTCATGGGTTGTTCTATATAAACAACCTCCCTAAGTGACCCATTAAAGAATGCATTATGAATATCAAGTTGTCGAATCTACCAGCCTTTAGATACAACAATAGTGGGAATTAACCAAAGAATAGTCGGTTTAACCACAAGACTGAAGGTTTATAAGTAATCAATTCTTTCTTGTTGAGTGAACCCTCACGCAACCAAACAAGCCTTGTAGTGGTCAATACCACCATCAGCTCAATACTTGATTTTATACACCCATTAGCATCCAACCATATTCATAGAGGGCTTAAACGAGACTAAGGACCAAGTACCATTATCATGTAAAACAACAATGTTAGACTTTATTGTACTATGCCAGCACATAAATCGATCAACTTCCTTAAAATTTAGAAGTTTAATGTCAAGAGAAGATGTTACCCAAGAGTCTAAAGACAATAGAGTGGTGAAAACCAAACTCATGTTGGCATACCTGTGCTTTCATGAACGCAACACCATATGGTGTTGTCATGGTGCCGAAGGGATAGTAGACGTGATAGGTTGGGTCTACTATGGAAGAGAGTAGCTAGAGAGATCAACAGAGGTCTAAACCTGAACTTGTAGAATGATCAAGAGACATAGATGCAGATAGTGATAAGGGAACCGAAAGGAAGGTAACGAAAGTCCGTGGGTCTGAGAAATAAGTGCAGGTATAGACACAAAGTGAGCAGAGATAGAGACTTGGTCAGACTCAAGAAAAAGAAAATATTGTTTACGGAAACAGAGATGAAGTGATATGTAAATATGATTAGAGGACAAGTCAAGACAACAATATCCTAGGTGATATGAACTAGAGCTTAAAAACACACATCGAGTAGAACGATAGTCTAACTTATGAGCATTATAAGGATGAAGGAAAGGAAAACAGAGACACATGAAAGTACATAAAAAGGTATAATTAGGTACTTGATGGAAAAAAAAACATTCAAAAGAAGATTTATTATGCAAGATAGGTGTTAGCATGCAATTAATGAGATAAACAGAGGTTTCAAAATCATAACTCTAAAAAATTTTAGGTGCCTTGTAGTGATCAAGAAGAGTAAGACCAGTTTCGACAATATAGCAATGATGACACCCAACAGTGCCATTTTGTTCATGTGTATGTGGACATATTAAGCGATGATGAATACCAATGGTTTTACAAAAGGAATTGAATTTATGATATTCATCGCCCCTAATCAGTTTGAACAAATTTTATTTTGTGAGAAAACTGTCGTTCAACAAAAACTTGAAATTGGTGAAACACATTGAATGCAGCAAAGTTGATGATAATAGGATAAAACCAACTAAATTTCAGGTGCACATCCACAAAAATGACAAAATATAAAAAACTATCAAAAGATAAAATAGGAGCAGGACCCCAAACATCATTGAAAATTAGCTCACAAAGGGCAAATGTTTTGTGACTCGTAGGTCCCAATGACATTCGTGATGATTTTCATAACAGACACACTTGACATTGAAAATTTAAATGACGAGAATTACAAACAATCTTTTTATTTGACGCTAAGAGACTTAGAGCACATGAGCTTGGGAGACCGAGTCAATGATGTCAAACATCAGCAAAAGTAAACAAGCTAGCAAACTAAAAGGCTTGAGGCATAAATGAGGCAGAAGACTCTAAGAGGACATAAAAGTCATCTTTACTCTAACCGGAAAGAAGAACTTTCTTAGTTATGAGAATCTTGACATAGAAAAAAGAGGAGTGAAATTCAAAAAAAACATAATTTTCATGACAAAATTGTTGAACAAATAGCATATAAGATATTAGACAAAATAAAGGCTCGTTTTGGACTATGTAAGGTAGTGTGAGCTGTATTAAATATGGCAAGTCCCTTACCATTACCAACATGTAATTGATCATTACCAAAAAAGGGTTCTGCATTTATGTTTGGAAACCAAGTGACAGAGTTTGTTATTGAAGCATCACTAAAAAAAAAGTTGGTCAAGGCTTGATTTCAATGGTTCACTAGCTGTGAACATTGTTGCGCTGAGTGACAAAAAATATTGCATAACTAGCATCGGACCTGTCATGTATGAGGCCACTGATTTGGTGAAGATGTTCGATTAGACTGTTGCTTCCAATTGCCCCCATAGCCACGGTGCTGCTGCTAAGAACCACCGTTGTTGCCATGGTAATTCTGACCACCAGACTCGTTAACGGAGCTATGAGTATTCCTTTAGTCACCACGTCTTCCTCTACCCCGATTGTTATATCCCAATTTTCAAGGATTTATTTTGATGAAAAGTATGATTTGTTAACTTGCGCGAAAACTAGAGACTACAATATGTTTTTGTCATTCTATCATTATCATTAAGATAAGGATAGTTATCCACTTTCAAATTTGATTCTTTATCAAATTCAAATTGTAAAGAAGAGAATTCTTTATCAAATTCAAATTGTAAAGAAGAGAATGAGTTTATTTAAGAATTTATTTATCACACACAATTAGACTCTTGCACTGTGTGTGTGTGTGTATATATATATATATATATATCTCTTAGTATATGCACACGAGGGGAGGCCATTACAAGAGAAACCTAAAAAAAAAAGGAGAGAAAGAAACTTAGTAAAGGCTCTCAGTTTCCCAGCCTCCCCAGCAACCCCCAGTTACTATTCATCCCAGCAGCACCGTTACAAGGACCACCTTTTGTCTTCTCAGTCAGGACCTGCAAAGAAAACAGGATTCTTCCCCGTGGCCAGCCAAGTCTCAGACGTCACCACCCTCACTCTTCGAAGAAGGAAGAGGACGGGACCTTTGGAGCGGGGAAGAGGATTAATTCTCCCAGCAACAGCAACAAGCTTCCTCCTTCTACACCAGCTAGCAACGACCGCACCAGTAGATCAATGGTGCAACTTCTTCTTCTCCAGCACATCATCTTCCTTTATGCAATATTGTGAGCTGTCCAGCATGCACTCCTCCAACAACAGCAGGTTTTCAATGTGAGCAGTAGTTTTGTCTTCAACCGTGGGAGTCTTTTAGTGTTGGAAAAGCAATGACAGAATAGAGGAAGGATCACTACTCACAATTTTGGTGGAATACAATACACTAAATAATGTACTCTCACCTCTTTCATTATCAAATCCATACAATATATATAGACATTATAAAATGTCTTTTACAATATTCAAGGTACTTAATTAATATTGGACTCTTCAATACTTACTCTAGATTCATAGTACTACTAGATTCATAGTATTTCTAATGTGGATGATTATTCATTGAACTAACTTCAATACACTTAATCTTGATAAACAAGTTTAATAACTAACATTCTCCCTTCTTAAACTTGTTCCGTCCATCTTCATGATTCCAAGCTTCTTCTGCAAATAACAGAACACATCAGTCTTCAATGGCTTTGTAAAAATGTCTGCAATTTGTTCATGAGTTTTGACATGAATTAACTACACATCGCCTTCTTTAGTTAACTTAGTTCCATATGCAACTGGATTGTCTGCTGGACAACAATCTTCCATAGCAAATTTCTTCCAAACTTTTGTTGCATACTTGGTTTGTGAAATGAAGATTCCATCACTATACTGCTTAACCTCTAATCCCAGAAAATAGGTCATGAGACCTAAGTCTGTCATTTCAAATTCCTTCACCATAGATTGCATGAAGTCTTGAATTATAGTTGGATCATCCCCTGTGAAAAGTATATCATCAACATATAAACAAGCAAACATTACTCTACCTTGTAAACTTTTCTTCACATATAATGCATGCTCATAAGGGCATCTTATGAATCCTTTCTGGGAAAGATAATCATCAATTCTGGAGTTCCATGCTCTTGGTGCTTGTTTAAGCCCATAAAGAGCTTTCTTCAATCTGCAAACTTTCTCTTCTTCTCCTTTTACCACAAAGCTAGCTGGTTGTTCTACATATACTACCTCTTTAAGGTTGTCGTTCAAGAATGCTGACTTTACATCCATCTGAAATATCTTCCATCTTTTCTGAGCTGCCAGGGAAATCATCAATCTTACTATTTCCATTCTTGCTACTAGAGCAAAAACATCTTCATAATCAACTCCATATTGTTACTTGTACCCTTTCGCTACTAATCTGGCTTTATGTTTTTCAATTTCTCCTTCTGCATTCCTCTTTGTCTTGAAGATCCATTTTACCCCTATTGCATTGTGTCCTTCGGGAAGTGTTGTCAATTCCCATGTATTATTTTTTATGATGGAATTGATCTCCTCCTTCATTGTTTTCTTCCACCTGTCTTCTTGATATGCTTCTTCAAATGTAATAGGATCATTTCCTGAAAACAAGCAAAGCATATTAACATCATCAAGATTGATTATTTCTGTTACATCATAAATCTCTTGTATGCTCTTTGTTTTTCTTGTTGTTGAGCTTGAAGGACCAGCAGGACTGTTAGTTGATAGGGATGGAGCTAACATGATTTCTCCTTCATCTTTCTGAATCTGTTCTTCATCTACAATTAGTTTATGTGGCTGATCTTCAGAATTCCAACTCCAATCTTGCTCTTCACCAAACTTCACATCTCTTGACGTGATCACCTTCTTTGTCATCGGATTGTACAATTTGTAACCATGCGAGTTTTCTCCATATCCCAGCAGTATGCATTTCTGACTTTTATCTTCAAGTTTAGTTCTTCTTTCCTTTTGAATTTTGGCATAAGCAACACTGCTAAAAATTCTCAAATGATCAACTCTTGGTTTTTTAATGATTCATGCTTCTTCTGGTGTGATCTTCTGAAGTCTTTTTATTGTAAATCTGTTCAACAAATACACAGCATATACAACTGCATCTCCCCAAAACTCTTTCTGATAATTTTTTTCTTTTAGCATACATCTAACCATGTTCATAATAGTTCTGTTTTTTCTCTTATACTCCATTCTCTTGTGGAGTCTGTGGCATTGTGAGCTGATGAATAATACCATTTTTCTTACAATAATCATCAAAATCATGAGAAAAATACTCTCCTCCCCTATCTGTTCTTAAGCATTTTAGCTTACACTCACTTTGTTTTTCTACTAAATTTTTAAACTCCTTAAATTTGCCCAGCACTTCTTTCTTTTCTTTTAACACATATACCCATGTCTTTCCACTAAAATGATCAGTAAAAGTGAGAAAATACCAGCTTCCTCCTATTAAAGTAGGCGAAATAGGGCCACACACATCTGAATACACCAAGTCAAGGGGCTGAGATGCTCTTGAGCTCTTCTTTGGTAATGGCTTTCTGTGCTGCTTTCCCATTACACACTTCACACATTCTGCTTGTGTGCTCTAACTTTCGTATTCCAAGAACCATTTTGCTTTTCTCCATCAGCATAAGTGATCCACAGTTCAAATGTCCATATCGCAGATGCCACAAATTCATCATGTTAGAGATTTCTGCCTTAAAACATTTTGACATATATGCTCAGATCCAGAGGGAACATCTTGTTTCTAGTCATTTTAACTGAAGCAATTGTTGCTCCAGACTCATAAAAAATCTTCAAATTCTTGTCTTTCATCTGCACTTCAAAGCCTTTCTCTAGAAATTGCCCCAAACTCAAAATGTTGTTTTTCATGTCTGGAACATAAAAAACTTTTGATATGAACTTCTGCTCACCATTCTTAAGTTCAATAAGAATTCTGCCTCTTCCTTCAACTGGTCTTTGAGAAAGATCTTCAAAGGTAATGCTACCTTTATAACTTTCATCGATATCAACAAATGCTTCCTTCATACAACACATATGATTTGATGCTCATGTATCTAGATACCAGGTGTTGGAGTTACTACCATTAAATTTTTCACAGGCCAGCAATAATGCAGGCTCTTCATAATCAATTTCTTTCTCAGCAAAGTTCACAATCTTGTCTTCAAATTTGTGTTGTGAACAATCTGAAGCAAAGTGACCATGCTCCTTACAATTATAACATTGTACGTTTGCATGATTATTCCTCCAATTTGAATATCCTCCATGACTTCTTCCTCTGCTTCTACCACAGCCTCTGAAATTAAAATTTTCATTTCGTGCTCCATGAGATTCTTGATTTTTGAATGATCTTCCTCATCTTCCTCTTTTATGAATGAACCTTCCTCTTTGAAATGCTCCTCTGCCAGATTCATTAACATTCTTCACGGTTAACTTTGTCTGCAATGCTTGTTTAAAATATCTTCCTTCTCCTCTTCTATCAATTTTTTGCTCATAGGCCTGCAGAGATCCCATTAATTCTTCTACTATCAGATTTTCCAAATTCTATGATTCTTCAATTGCTACGACCATATGATCAAACTTTGAATCCAGAGACCTCAAAATTTTCTCCATCACAGGAACATCATCAATATTTTCACCATTCCTTCTCATCTAGTGAACCACAGAGATTGCTTTTGTGAAGTAATCTGAAACTGTCTCATTACTTTCTTTACTCAACTTCTCAAAGTCTCCTCTCAATGCTTGCAACTGTACCCTTTTTGTCTTTTCAACTCCATATAAGTCTTGTTAAGCATTTCTCATGCCTCCTTTGACGTCTTTGCTGGTGCCACCATCTCAAGATTTACTTCATCAAGTCCTTGATAAATGATGAATAACGCCTTGTTATCCTTCTTCCTTGATTCTCTCAATGTTTGTCTTTCTGCATTACTCATTGTTGCCTCTTCTCTTGTTGATTCTGGTTCAGTGTAACCATCTTCAATTAACTCCCATAACTCTTGTGATCTTAGTAATGTCTTGTATTGAATACACCACAGATCATAGTTTTTTTTTTTTTTGTAAGACGAGGAATATGAAATTGAGAATTGTTATTGCTGGAAGCCATATCTATTCTCAAGCTCTGATACCACTTTGTTGGAAAAACAATGACAGAATAGAGGAGGGATCACTACTCACATGATTTTGGTGGAATACAATACACTAAACAATGGTACTCTCACCTCTTTCATTATCAAATTCATACAATATATATAGACATTATAAAATGTCTTTTACAATATTCAAGGTACTTAATTAATATTGGACTCTTCAATACTTACTCTAGATTCATAGTACTACTAGATTCATAGTATTTCTAATGTGGATGATTATTCATTGAACTAACTTTAATACACTTAATCTTGATAAACAAGTTTAATAGCTAACATTTAGTTCAAATCGTGAGCACCAATAGCACTTGGAGTTTTTTTTCTTCTCTATTGAAGTAGTGACAACGGGTGCTCCTTAGCCACTATTTCCCCCTTCTGCAGCAGTTCAGTCCAGCAACAGCAGCGACTACTGTCTTTCTTCACAGCATCGTAACCTAGTTGCAACATTCAACGGCACTCCATTAGTGCGTCATCTCAGCAACAACAGCGCAACAGACCATTAGAGAGAGAGAACGAATAAAACAAAAACAGGAAGAACACAAACCAGGGGAGACACAGGACGAACGAAAGCAAAGGAGAAAGACAGGAGGCACAGGGCACTCGAGAGAGAGAGAGAAGAACAAAAACATAAACAGAACTCAGGGGAGAACAAAAAAAAACAGGGGACGAGTGGAAAAGAAAACGAGACAGAAACAGAAAGAAGCATTGACCAGCCAACGCACAAGCACCAGCCTCGTCTCCGGTTGCACCACCCCTCCCTAAACAGATAAAAGCAAAGGAGAACAGAGGAAGCACAGGACGAACTCAGAGAAGGGAATACCAATGAAGAACAAGAAGAAATAAAAGAGGAGAAAGCAGTCGGCCAGTCTTCCTTCAGCAGCGTCTTCATGGCCAACATCAGGTAAGTTCTTCGCCTTCCCTCTATTTTGCATTTTAATTCACTAACACTGTGCACCTTTGAATTATAATTACTTGCCTCATGTAGCAAGCATGTGCACGCATCAAATTCTGCTTGTTTGACCAGTCCGGGCTGGACCTACTAAGTCCAACCCAACCCATACGATTATGTCACATTCAACCCAATAAAAAATATATTTAAAAATATAAAAAATATATTTCCCTTTTTTTTAATCCTAACTTTATGGATTTATTCACTGATGTCAGAGTCAGAAATATCATATTTTTTGGGTTACACAATATTTACCAACGCTAGAATTGGGAATATTCATAGGAGAATATTCACTAACGCCAGAGTTAGGAATATTATAGGAAGACCATAAGAACAGAACAAAAACAAACATTTAGCAATTTAAACAAAACCAGCAATGCAGTCTGCCTCTAGTAGTACGCTAAAAGGATAATAGTATCTTCTATTTCACGTAACCAGTCTCGTACCGTAAAATCTCTATTGATCAGTTAGGGTTCCTAATGACCATAATATTAGGTGGTGACTCCTTGAACATGATTGTTTTTCTCAAGAACAATATGTCAAGTATTTGTTCTTTTCCTTTGCATTATGAAAAATTTTAATCGGTTGCCACGATGTTCGAGTGTGACATAATGGCGATTACACTGAGAACTTTTAGAACTAAGCTTTGTTATTTGTCTTTTTATTGGTATCTCGTTTGTTGTGCTTGTTCAAATTTTTTTATTACCATTACTGCTTTAGCATGCATCCTTATTTATATTGTCATGCAACTCTCGTTTGATTGTTTATTCGATTATGGTTGATATGTTAATCTGATATTACTCAGGGTCTCTATCTTCACACTACTTGTAAGCCTCATATCAACCTTTCAAGGACGATCATTGAGCATCCAAGAGACCCTTTAAGACCAGATAATGATCGATCCTCGTGATGCATTTAACGACTAGAACCAATCTGTTATATTATTCCCTGTGTAATCTCACTATGGCTAGCCCAACATGCGGCATCTTGAATTCCAAGGTCATTGGGTGGCAAATGGTCATCACATAGGATACAATAGTCTCAGATGTTATTGTTGTCGCATGTGTGCGGCGTCGCGACGATCGTCCACCCCTCTCAGGCATGTGTATATCTATCTTGCAAATATAGAGAGACAAGGAATTCTTGTCTTTTATCAGTAGAAAAAGGGAATGGGAGTCGCCACCTAGTATTTTGGTTATTAGGAACCCTAACTGGTCTCAAAGATCGGGTACAGGGATTAATTACGTAAAGAGAAGGTATTAGCACCCTAAATACGCCCTACCTAAGATAAGCTGCATTGTTTTATTGTCTGATAAAAATCTAAGGTCTTGTCGTGTTTTCTAATTGTTGGTCTATCTATGGTTTAAGAAAAGTCCTCCTCGGTAAGGAGATCCTTATCTTATGGGTAAAAAACCTAATCGTTCTATGTCAACAACAAAAAAAAACTATCTTTTTAATATTGAGAATATGTTTTACGTATAAATTTGTAAGCCCAGATTAGTAAACAAAACAAAATATTTTTTTGATTTTTTTGAAATATTGGTCAAGTTCTCATGACTTTAATAAATTGATTATTAAAGCCAAAATGCATGCTAAAATGTTTTTTTTTTTGAATTTTTGGTGTATGAAAATATGATATGCTTTTTCTTTGAGAGATTTGGCCGTATGCATGAAAAAAACATGTTTTTTTTAATATTTGAACGTTTTGATGAAAATCGGGTATTTTAATACCGGATTTGTATCTTTATTGTATAAAAATACAAATCAGTATTAAGCAAAATTCAATAGAAAAATACGCAGGAAAATCACAACTTTTCAAAAATACTTTTTAAAAAAAAAATTATTGGGCCAACCAATAAACAAGGGAGATGCTCTCTACTGTTCATTAGCAGAATAGTGGAGTTGGCCGGTGCGGAGCCGAAAAGGAAGGAAGAAGAAGGAACTGACCTAGCGACGCTGGTAGCTCATGGTGCTGATGGTGATAGAGGGAAAAAATAGTGGTGGTTCGCAGCAAGGGACGGTGGCAGATGTTGTGGCTCTTCTTCTCCTCCATTAAACAAGACTGGGTAAGGATCCCCTCGGCATGATGACGACATCAAGTCCCTAAAATCCATGAATAAACGACCTGGCCACCACGTGAAGGGCAAGTCCACATTGAAACCGCATTTTCCTTATTGATAGCATCATCACTTGCGCATGATTGCATAATTTTCATTTACCAGACAAAAACATAGGTTCCCCAATGAAATGCACCTATAACACTCGACTGCAAAAAAGACAAATGGATAACGAAGAAAAAGCTTAGTTAAAAGATCAACACTAAAAGGAGCTTAGTTAGAAATGAGAGAATGGTCCCTCGAAACCATTATTTGTCTAAGTCGCTGACATAGCACACCTAGGAGCAATAGCCAGTACAAGGGGGCAACATTGTGTTTAGAAGGAAAATCAATCCCTTCTAGAGAAAAAAAAGGAACATTTCCTATAAGAAGACAAGGGGCATGTTGATTTACAAAAGGTAACTTGATCCTTTCAGCAAGTGACATCGAATGTTTTTAGCAATGAGACGGGGAGTAATGAATAATCCTCTCAAATTATTCGACAAGACAGAAAATCTCTAGCAAGCAAGTGAGTCACAAAGGGTACCATGAAGGCTAAGTTGTGTAAACAAATATGGGAAAAGACTTGCATAGGCCAGCTCGAGTGAGCTAGAAATCAAACAGGGGTGATAGTATCTTCCCTTTCGTGTAACCAGTCTCGTACCATAGAATCTTTGTTGACCAGTTAGGGTTCCTAGTGACCATAATACTAGATGGAAACTCCTTGAACAAGATTGTTTCCCCCAAGAACAAGATGTCAGGTATTTGTTTGTTTCCTTTACATTATGAAAATCTTTAATTGGTCGCCGCGATGTCCGGGTGTGATACCAATAATAAGAGGAACCATTGCCATTAAAAAAAAAACCACACTAAGCAGCAAAAACAAAGGGAGGTTGTGTAAGGGTAGGCAATAACAGCGCAACAGTAGGAATGGATTGAAGAGAGCTCTTGTGTAAAAACTCATGGGTAAACAAGTGACTATGTAACTCGGATGAGGGAAGAGGCTCAGCTTTGGTCGACGAACTTGTAACCAAATCATGAAATTCACTACGAAGGCCCTAAAAAACTTATAAATTGAAATCAGTAAGGGAGATAGGTCTGTCTGCTACTGCTAATTCGTCAAATAATCCCTTAGCTTTCTACAAATAAATGGTGACAGTATAATCACTTTGACAAAGATATTAAAGAGATCCATCTAATTACATAATCTGAGAGTTGGATAGTGAAGCAAGGGCATGTTCTAGAGTGCTCCAAACACTGGCAAAAGTCAAAAAAGCAACCATAAGATGAAGGGCATTTATGAAAAGAGAGGAGGGGAGAACAATGAGGATGAGTTGATCTTGTTGTTTCCATGTCAGAAAATCTAGATTAATACTAGAACTGAAAGTGACAGAGGCAGCAGAAGCGTCACTTGGGAGGACATGGGGAGAAAGACATGGAAATGAGCCATCAATAAACAAAAAAAACACAGACGTAGCAGCAGATATGGTTTCATTTGCATATGCCAATATAGATAGTTCATGTTGGAAGCTTGAGATTAATTAATTGTTGTATGTTGAAGAAAGGAATAATGGCTGCCAAGGAATTAACAGTTGTTGTCGTAGCAGATGCAGGCATGGCTACAACAATTGCAGAGGAGAGCACAGACATCGATGCTACCAAGAAAGATGAAGCAGGAGAAGAAAAGTTGGCATTGATGCTGGCAGCAGCAATAATGGAGGGATCCATAGATGGAGGAAATTTGGCAGGTTCTTCGGCAACAAAGGAAGAAGAAATAAATTTGCACCAAGTTCGGCAGAAAAGGAACCAACAATTGCAGAGGAAGAAGAAATAAATCTGTTATGATAGACAGGCTCTGATACCAAATTGAAGTAGTGTTTTGTGTAAATTAGAAGACTTATATAATGTGGTAGCCAGCTCTCTATATATATGACTAGGGCAACATATATATGATATTGTGGAACTTACTACATGGGATAAATTTATACAAGGAAAGTATAATATTTCCTATAATATAACACATTCCATAATAGTGCTCATTCATAGGGTTTTTTTCTTGCTTTAATCCCAATAATTTAGTAAATTAGTGGTTCCATCAATTAAATGAGTAATCTTTTATTATTTCATTTAATTTCTTTTTGATAATAATCAAAGTTTTATTGAAGTTGCAGAAAACCATTAAGCTAATCGGATTGTAAGATAGAATATTATACAATGAATAGAATAATTAGAATAATATGTTTTGTTTCATTCTAGCCAAATACCCCATAAGATTTCATAGGATAGCATCATTAAAGCTTTCCTTTGAAATCTCCCTTTAACCATTGCACTCCATTCCCAAACTAACTCCTTTATTATTCTAGGCATATACTAGATCAAGACATTGAATATCACACTATCAAAGCCTCCATGAATGATGGCAATGAAGAAATAAGTGTACTACATGTTCAACCGATAAATAGAGCAACACTAGAAAGCCAAAATGAGATAAACACCAGTGAATGAGAGGAATCCTATAAATTTTGTAAAGTATTTGTGAGAGAGTGTGTGAGGTGTTTATTCTTATTAGTAGAGAGATTTCCAATTGTTCTCTTACTAATAGAGTTTTGTTCTTCGCCGTACTTAATAATACTTCGTAAGCTAATGCTAAATATATGTTAGTAATAGCATTACCATCCATCTCAATCCACTTGGCATTATCAGTGATCTCCGTAAGCCTTTCTTCAATTGTTGTTAAGCAATTGTCTTTTCTTAAAATTGCCTTCATTCTCATTTTCCACAATGAGAAATTGTTCCCCTTGTACCTCTTAATCTTGTACTTTACTATTATTTTACTCGTCATAATTTGTTTAATTATCATTGTTTCAATTACGAATTGCAACGTATACAGAAATAGTATCGTATGAATCTTTTACTAAGTAATCATAAGCAATCCCGCTTAAAACTCAATCTTCTTATACAGAATTTTCTAAACTATATTTATTCACCACACTGACTTTCTGTATATATGGACTGTAATGAATATGTGAATAGTACTGTGAATAGTATTGTACGTGAACATAACCAACCAGATTACTTTGATACCACTGCTATGATCGCAACATGCAAAGCAATAATACACAGCTCAATAGAACAGGATAAAATGAAAAATAAAGCACACAAGAATTTACATGGTTCATCTAAATTTGGCTACTTCCACTAGGCAAGTATATAAGATTTTATTAAGTAATATGAGAATTACAATCACTATCTATTAGTAAAAGAATAAATAAAAATCTCTCTACTAATAAGAGAATAATTAAAAATCTCCCTACTAATAAGAATAAACACCTCATATACTCTGTTGTTACTCATTTTTGGGTCCTCACATAAAAAAAATACAAAAAAGTCAAATATATATATATATATATACATATATGAAAGAAAACCAAAAACTAATAGCAGTGAGAAGAGGATGTCGGAGCGCCCACAAAATAGTCAAACATTGGTTGAGGAGGTTCAAAATACAAAGATTGAAATTTGATAACATATTTTTTACTGATGAGAGCTCTATTGACAAAGAAAATTCAATTTGAGAAAAAAAAAGTCCAAAATCAGATGTTTATGGACACAATTAAATTTTATTAAAAGTTTAATTGAATTTATGGAGGATTTGATTGCAAGAAAAAATAATTTTTAAGTCAACTTGGGCTTTAATTGAAAGAAATTAAATTTCAGGGGTCAAATTATAACTTTTAACAGTTGATTTGGTCAAATCAGGGGCTTAATTGCATAATTATTAAAGTTTGAGGGCCAATTAAGGACTTGATTGAAGAAATCTGAAACCAATGACCAAACTGGAAAAGGCGCGTAAATAGAGAGACTGAAATTGACCGAATCATATGCCAAATTGAATAAATTAAAAGTTTATTGATCAATTGAGAGCCAAATTGCTTATATCCGAGACCAAGAACCGAAAGGAAAAAGGCGGGCAACTTTAGGGCTGACATCCAGCAGAGACGTAATTAAAATGATTTTTAAAATCAAAATTGAAATTGAGGACTTGATTGAACAAATAAAAAATGAAGGACTAATTTGGAGATTAACACATTTTGGTGTCTTTTTTCTTTTAAATGAAACGACGTGTTTTGTTCAAAACAACGTTGTTTCATGCATTGTTCACATTATTAAAAAAAGAGAGAGAGAAACACGAAATGGTGCCGTTTTGAACAGCATTATGCTTCTTCTTCCCCTGGACGGGTACAAACAGGGAAAGAAGAAGTTTTTCTCCCCTGCAACACCTCTCTGCCTCTATCTCCCCACTTGCCTAAACCCTGACATAACCCACACCCCCTCATGGCCTACCACTATAATAAAAAGAGAGGAGAGCCATGCCTTACGAGTGACTCTATGGCGATTGCAAAGAGGCCGCCCCAACCACCTTACCTTGTCCCATGAGCCTCCTGCGCCAATCATGGCGCAGGGTAGGGTGGCTCTCTCCCCCTTCCCCTTATAAATACCAAGGGAGGACCAGGAGAGAAAGGGACGAAAAAAGACGGGGAGATTATAGAGAGGAGGGAACAAATAGACAGGGAAAAAAAAAGAAACATAAAAAGGAACAAATGAACGACAAAAAACAAATTGAGAGAACATTGAGGAGATTTTAGGGAAAGGAGAACGAAGAAAACATAAAGAAAGAGAGAAATAGAGAGGGGGGGAAAGGAAACAGGGGAATACAGGGGGAAAGAAGGAGAGAAAAGATAGAAGCAGAAATAAGAACAAGGAAACCAAGGATAAAGGAAATAGAGGAAACTCGGTGAAAACAAAAGAACAAAGAAGCAAAAACAGAAAAGAAACAGGGGAAGAACAACCGCAGCAACCACCATTTTTCCACTGCCACCTTAAACCATTGCCAATGACAACAACCACGCTCCCTCACTCCAAGTAATCTTCTCCCTTCTCTGTTCTCTCTTACTTGTTCGTTTCATTTACATACAAAACGTGAGCAATTCACATTATTCAGTAAATGAATTATAATTAGTTGGTTAATGTGCTCAGCATAGTAACCAGCTAGTTATTTTCCCACACAACTGGGCTGAGTCCAGCCTTGTAAAAAGAAGGTTTTCCTCTTGGGCCGATCTCAGCCTAGTTTCATTGTGGTACGGTCTCGGCCTGTTTTTCTTTCGGCTGGTTTCGGCCTAGTTTTAGTTGGGCCTGAATCAGCCCAGATTCCTTTAGGGCCAGACTCTGCCCAATCAAGTTGGGCTCATCCCATATGACTGGGCTGGGCCCAACCCAATATAAAATAATAATAATACATAATATAATATAATATTATATTATATTATATATTTTACAAAACAAAATCCAGAAATCCTAAAAAAAAATTGTGATTTTCTTATGTATTTTTTTGCAAATTTTGATTAATATTGGTTTATATTTTTCTACTGTAAAAATATAAATCTGGTATTAAAATACCTGGTTTTCTCTAAAATATTTTATATATATTTTCATGCATATGACCAAGTTTCTCAAAAGATAAAAAAATCATATTGTATTTTCATACAAAAAAATATGTATTAGCATGTATTTTTTGTTTTAATAACCAGTTTATTAAAGCCATGAGTTTAATAACTAATTTATTAAAGCCACGAGAATTAAGCTAATATTTCAAAAATACAAAAAAAATTATTTTGTTTTCTTTTAATATATGAAATTATAAACATATACGTAAAACATATTCCTAAAATTAAATAATAGTTAGTTTTTTTTATTTATTGATGTTAGAGCGAATAATATTTACCTAATAAAAAAAAATCTCCTTACTAAAAAGAACTTTTCTTAAACCTAAAATAAATTAACAATTAAAAATACAATAATATTTTAATATATATCAAACAATTAAATAATTCAGCTTTCCCAATAATATAAAATATACTTGCAGTGCTCATATCTTTCTTTATATACAATCGGTCCTCGTGTTTTAGGTTTCCTAGTAATTAAAAACTAGGCGGCGACTCCGTTTTTCACTCCTGTGTTTCTCTCCTTTTGGCTTGACATGCTTTGGCTCTCTATATTTAAAGTCAACTTCAGCGACCATTTCTTCTTCTCAATATGTTCAAAAAACAACAGTACCAAAGCCTGATCTAAAAAGAAGAGAGAAGAAAATGTCTCAAAACTCAGCTGACCTCCCATGGAAGGTAAGGCTCTTTGCATCCCTCTTCTCCTTCACCTTTAAAATCATGATTCGTCGCTCTGATGGAACTCTGAACCGCCTCTTACTCAACTTTCTCGACTATAAAACCTCTCCATCGCCTGACAAGCCCATAGATGGTGTCACAACCACTGATTTCACTATTGATGAAGACCGCAACCTTTGGTTCCGCCTCTACAACCCCGTCTTCAGGACTTCAACCACTGACAATGAAGTTAAAATCCCAGTTATTTTCTACTTCCACGGGAGTGGGTTCATCTGCTTGGCGGCCAATTCAAAGCTGTTTGATGATTTATGCTACAGGCTCGCCCGCCTGCTACCTGCAGTCATCATCTCTGTAAACTACAGGCTGGCTCCTGAGCATAGGTATCCATGCCAATATGAAGACGGTTTTGATGTTATAAAATTTATTGATAAATCATACCTTGAAGTCCTTCCAAACCATGCCAATCTCAAGCACAGTTTTGTTGCTGGAGACAGTGCTGGTGGCAATCTAGCTCATCACATGGCACTAAAGGCTTGCAAATCTGAACTTTCTAATATAAAACTGACTGGAGTTATAGCCATACAGCCATTCTTTGGAGGAGAAGAGCGTACAGGATCTGAAATCAAGCTTTCTAGAGATCCCTTTGTTCCAATGGATACTACAGACTGGATGTGGAGATCGTTTCTGCCAGAGGGTTCGAATCGGGACCATCAGGCGTCGAATGTTTTTGGGCCTAACTCTGTTGACATTTCAGAGCTTAAATTCCCTGCAGTTCTTGTTATTATTGGGGGGTTGGATCCTCTCCAGGACTGGCAAAAGAGGTACTACGAGGGACTGAAGAAAAGTGGAAAAGAAGTGTATTTAGTTGAGTATGTCAACGCATTCCATTCATTTCACCTTTTTCCTTGTGTGCCTGAGTTTTCTTTGTTTATCAAGGAAGTGAAAGATTTTATGCAAAAGCAAATGTCCAGATGAAGAAATTAACAACTTTCTTCTGCTTAGGTGTTTATGTTATCAGCTTAAATTATCTATTTGTTCTGCTTTATTATTATTTTCTCTTATAAATATGGTAATATCATGGCCCTTTTAGTTCAAGAAATTTTTTTTTTTTTAAATAGCACTTTCTCCTGAAAAAAAAGTAAACTAAAAAAAAAAAAAGATTTGAAAAATAACATAATGGATTGCGTTGTAACTATATAAATTACGCGGTTTCCAACAATTCAATTCGAGTTTTTAATTATCTAAATTTACTTGAATAAACTTAGTTTAAATCTAATCATGTCAACACTAAAAAACAAGAATAAAATGCATTTATTTTAATAAAAATAATTGATCTGCTGATTTACAGGATAATCTAGACCTAATAAACCAATGATTTAATTCTTTTTCCATGTCCATCTCAGCATTAATTTGGGATGGTACTGGATAGTACAAAATAGAAACCAAATTAATCAACTTGGAGGATTGTCCACCCCCACATATGATACCCTCTGATGCTTCTTTGACTACTACCATTCAGGCTTTTACTCGTGCAAAATTAACTGGGATGCTTTGTTCATTCTTGAAGAAATTATCAGGATCCACCCTTGACTTCACTGTCACCAGCCTAGGAAAATTGTCCTTAAAATACTTGCTCCCATAAACTTTAGCTTCCTCAAAGATGGTCTGGTTGCTAGGATTGCTACCGATATCAAGATCCCTGTAGTTGAGAAATGCTTCTCTTGGATACTTGCTGACATAAGGAGCCATTGCATCATGCAGTTGTCTTAACAAACTTGTATGGTGATTGGTGGCCTCAATTCCTTCTTCGATCCAGGTTGTGGAGTACTCGATTTTGAACAGGTTTCCGGCTCTATGAGGGAATGGAGTTGCCGCTGCCGAAATCTCATCCATTCTTCCTCCATAAGGATTCCATTGCATCCATATTGGCTCTACCTTGATCATCACCTTCCATATGCTTTCCAAAGCATTCTTTGGAATGACATATTTCACAAAATCAGATTTCTTTTTGAATAAGCTTGCTTGGTTTGGCCTGTTGAGTAGAACATCAGTTGATGTTGCATTTGGAAGGTTTGCCCAGAAAACTACAGACTCTATCCATCTCATTTCCTTGCAGTCTTTTTGCTGCAAACCTAACTCGGGGAAGCTCTTGCTCAGCAAGGAAAGGAGTGCTCCACTTTGTCCTAGAAAGAGGCCAATGAAAGAGATGCTAATTCTTTTAGAACCCTCACTGCTTCCTTTGACAACTTGTGACATTGCTCTAATGAAAAGATCCTTGTCTAGTTTGCTAGCAACTAGTTGCCACTTGTAAAACACATCAGTTGCTCCTTCCTCCAAGGTCCTAGCAACCCTGAATGCAGTCACTGTGGGAGGAACTTGAACCAAACTGATCTTCCAAGAAAGAATGACTCCAAAGCTTGCTCCACCTCCTCTAATTGCCCAAAAGAGATCCTCCCCCATTGTCTTCCTATAAAGGATATTGCCATTGACATCTACTAATTGTGCATCAATGATGTTATCCACAGAAAGGCCATGCTTTCTCATCATGGTCCCAAAGCCCCCTCCACTAAAGTGACCACCTATACCAACAGTAGGGCAAACACCAGCTGGAAAGCCATGAATATTACTCTTGCTGGCAATATTGTAGTAAAGTTCACCAAGAGTTGCCCCAGATTGAACCCATGCTGTCGCACTCGCTATGTCTATGTCGATGGATCGAAGATTGAACATGTCGAGGATGACGAATGGGACTGCAGATACATAAGAAAGGCCCTCATAATCATGGCCACCACTCCGGATTCTAATTTGCAAGCCATTAGACTTTGCGCAAATAACTGTTGCTTGAACATGGGATTCATGGACGGCTGCGATGATCGCAAGTGGTTTTGGGGTTGCAGGAGTCAAAAATCTACGGTTTTTTATCAGTGCTTGCAAGATAGACTCGAAAGAGGGATTTGTGTTACTATAGATTGCTTGAGAGATTGGGTGAGAAGGATGGCTATGGCTAGGAAGACACTGTAGAAACCTGTCAAGAACTGTATCAGAAGCTGCCAATGACACTAACAACAGTAGGGCTGAAACTACTGAGAGTGTTGCAGACATTGAAGCTTTCATTTTCAGGATGATTTCTCAGTCCCAGGCTGCATGATCAAACAAATTTGGTAGCTGTATTTTGGAAAGGAAAAGACAACTGTATCAGTGCAAAATAAAATGTTTCCAGATCATGTTATGATGATATAATATCTTGCTTGTCTTCCTATTTCTTTCAATAATTTGAAGAGGGCTACTATTATACATAAAAAAATATTGTATCTAGCTGGTTCACACATGATCAAAAACCTCAATCACAGAATATGTTGTCTCATATATAGACATAACAAACTCTCGGTATCATAGTTGTTTTATGGAAATCCAATTTAAGAACTAATCCAAGATTCACCAGTCAACTGTTTTTTTTTAAATTGCATTGCCTTGTTTTTTTTTTTTTTGAATAAAAATAAAAATCCAGCGTTGATCATGCCTAGTTTGGATGAATTATCAACCAGACACTAAACACTTGGCCGGATCAACTGAATCAACCGGACACTAAATATTTGTCCGGATCAATTAAATTTCACCATGTAAATATTTAGTTTAATTTAACTAAAAACTCCATCCGAATTAAATTTTAGATTCTAAATTTACTGGATTAACTTGTGAGGCCAGGTTCATCAGGTATACTTGGCATGATTCTGGTTTTACAGTTGTCAACAAAACCATCATCAATTATGCATTGAAGCCTGTGGCTTCAGATATATCGAACAGTGATTTCAATCACCAATTTTCAATGTCTAGTGGGTGTTTTTTAATACCCATAGAAGACAGATATATCGAACAGTGATTTCAATCACCAATTTTCAATGTCTAGTGGGTGTTTTTTAATACCCATAGAAGATTTTTAAATCTCCATGCTGCACATAAGAAAAGGACTTGATAACATCAAGACCAGCAAGAGACAAATTAAGCAAGAGACATAAATGCACACAGCTGACAATGATCTTCCATAAGCTGTAATCATACTTCAAACAATAAAACAGAAGAGAGAGATAGAGAGAGAGTGAGAGTGAGAGATAACCTTTAATGAATATGGATTAGTTATCAGCAAGCATAATGGACTAGATAAGCTTGCTTTTCCTGACGAGTTGCCATCAGCATATGGTGGAAAACTTGAGGTGTGCCAACTGACATAGCTAGCTCTCAAAACACCAATCCGCTTGCTGCAATTTACAAGTTTTGAAATAAACAAAAAGCTGGGATTGAGAGAAATTGATAATTTGGAATTGATTGAATGGACTGAAGAAGCAAAGAATCTTGGTATCTACTGTTAGACACACCAAAAAGTGGAAATCCTTAGCCTATTTATACATGCCAAACAAGTTGCTAGATATTTTGATCTCCATTACTTTTTATGTGTACATTTTCCAACCACTTGTTGGGATTTTTATCCATTGTAGACCATAGCTTTCTTTCATGGCTGCTTGACTTTTTTCAGGTCAGTCTTCTAGGTTTTCCAATGGATTTTTATACATAGAGACCATAGCTTTCCTTCATGGCTGCTTGACATTTTTCAAGTCAGTCTTCTAGGTTTTTCTATCGTACGTTGGCCTTGATTTCCTGTAAAACTTGCTTTGACTATTTCCATTAATCTTCTACAACTTTTCTACAGGGTAAATTATAGTTTAGTCCTTGTTTTGATGATAATTCTAAGATAGCACATCTAGTCTTGAAAATCACAAGTCAGTCACTTGACCAAAGGTGACTGAATTCTTTTTGAGATTTCTTGCTTATCCTTCTAATTTTGTTTATAGAAGGTGAGATTGGAAATTTTGATTAGAAATGAAGGGTATTTAGTAAAAAAACTGAATTTTCATGAAAAAAAAAAAAATAGAAGGACTAAACTACAAACATATGAAAATACAGGGACTCAATATTGGCTTATTAAAATCAAATTTTCACTAAAAACACAGGATCAAAGAACAATTCACTCTTTCCTCTTGAAAGATTGCGCTGACATCTGACAGACAAGTTTTGCATAAATTCTGTGATTGCAGTGACAACATAGTACCATCATTTTCAGAGCTAGATGGACCAGTCTATTCAACTAGGGCAACTTGCCAATTCAGTCAGACAATCTTATAAGCTAGAACCTTGTAACCCTAGCAGTTTCAATGATCTCCTTTGGTGAAACCTAGGTTAACTTGGCTAAATGAAATGATTCTGGAGGCAAACTATCCAGTGTCCATTCTCAGAGAAAGAAACTTCGAAAAATGATGGGTATAACCAAGAGGGTAGAATCAATAGAAGCTATACCTGCACCAAGGCATCATGTTATTGAGATAATATCTGTTCGAATACATGTAATGAATTGGCCGCTCCTAACACTATATTTTAGGTGAATAAATGATCTTTCATCTGAAACCCCTCTTCTAAGAGAGAATAGAAACACAGCTGAGGTCAGTGCTGCGTGGGGTCTGTGGACCGAGTTAATTTCTGCTACGGACTCTTCCCTAAATGTTCAAGAAGCCATCACCAAAGGGGATCCATACCCATTTTGATGTGATTTTTGCCATCTCCAAGCAACCTGTAAACTCTTTTGGAGATCAGTGTATTGTGCTGTCCAGTTCAGCTCACGGTTAATTTTTGATGGGTCACTAAACACTTCAGCATAGTCACCAGGCCGGCGAGGTAAATAGTCTACTTTGATATCTACACCGGTTGCCTTTTTACATGCATGTACAAACTCGTTGACTGATCTACCTGATAAAAAAAAAAAAAATTCTTGAGAACACAAGATCAATGAAAAGCGGCTCAGTGAACAGGGGAACTGGTTACCCACCCATTCCAGTGCCAACATTGTAGATTCCAACTTTCCCAGGCATTGCCTTTTCAAGTGCTTTAACATGAGCATCGACAAGATCAGTAACATCGATATAATCTCTTATACAAGTTCCATCGTGTGTCTTATAGTCCGTTCCTTTAACCTGCAAAGTGAAAACACCAACATTCTGAGAATTCATTCATCATAACGTAAGAACGATGACAGAGCAGGGAGCATGTTTTTTGTCTAAATGGCACAACACAGAAGGAAGCAAGCAGATAACAACACAGCCTCTAGGTGTGAAACCTCAATAAATGTCCCAGTAACCTGATTCTAAGACTCCCAAACTGTCTAAATTTTCAGCAACCAAGGATATCGGGCACCTAAAACTAAACCAACCAGGTTCTGAAAATCAAAGTAATATCAATAACCAAGCAGGAAGACACCATGTACATTTGTTTTCCAAAAGATCAAATGAAGAAAATCTCTTTTTTACCAACTGCAGCATAGCCTTGAAATAACTCAACAGTGAAGTTGCAATTTTGATCTAAAAGGGAAAAATTCAAGGTCAAATAAAAATCAAAATACCTTTAGTCCAGCAACAATACCACGAGCAGCATCAAAACAAGCACCAGAAATTCGTCCATGCTCACGCAGTTCAGGTCTAGGAGCCTCACCTAACCTTCCATCTGGATCTGATCCAATCACATTGAAGTATCTGAAATTTGGTCAGAAAAGCATTTGTCAATTCATACCTTTAAGAGTGAGAAATTCTTATTATTAAACTTTCATTTCAGGACAGGGAAGTTGCTTTAAGTTATCAATTGAATTCAAAGCCTCATCTACTGCAGTGAGTTCAAAAACTGAAAAAAGGGCATTTGAGAAATACTTCAAAAACAACAAAAACTAGAGATCAACTAGTAAATTGAATGAAAAGCATTTGAGAAATACTTTCAAAATAACAACAAAAATAGATCAACAATTGGAAAGTCAACACTTTCAAGAAAAGGGACAAGGGAACTCAATACCAACCTCAATATCATAATCGCCATGTCTGAATTTTTAGAGAAGTCAAGGATGATATCTTCTGCCATCTTCTTAGCTTTTCCATATGGATTAATGGGTACCTGAGTTGGGGGGAAAATATAAATCAGTCACCTAGCATGTAACCTGGTGTGAAGTAAAACGAGTCGTAGCATATCATTCTTGTGCTCTCTTGTCCTGAATTAAGCTTAGACTGGACAAACAGATGAATAAAAAATGCTGGTTAGCAAGTTTTTAAATCAAACCTGTGGAGTGTCTTCAGTAATAGGCATCTTTTCAGGCTCCCCATATGTTGCACATGTGCTTGAATATATCAAAGTCTTTACATCATTTGCAGCCATTGACTCCAACACTACCAAGGTATTTGATGTAATGTTGTGATAGTACCTGCACAGCAAGAACAAACATATCATCATTAAGGACACATACGATCAAGGGTATTAATTTTGATATCAATAGAGAATATTGGATTATAGTTAAAGAGGTGATCCATACATCTGTATAAAAATGAAATATTTGATAAAAGAAAATTCAAGTCTCCAACTTGATTTACATTATATCAGTTTCCAAAAGCAATTTTCTGTACTCTATAGCTGCCAGCGGGTTTTCTTATGATTATTGAACTGAGAAACAAAATATGCAGATACAATCAAAGTTCCTACCAAACATGGCTTTCCTAATCTATTATGCAGTATGTTTGTACAATGCCCTGTATATTTTGAAAACAAGCTCTGAAGGAAAGGCTGTCAAACAACACAACTTTTTCTATGCCCTGTACTATCAATGACAAAAATAATCTTAACTTTCAAAGAAGGGAATTTTGCTTATGGCTAAAAGTTCACCTAATTCTTTCCTTTCTGCTATCTAGTACATTCACTTCCCCTCTTGTTCCCTTACAGAAGAAAAAATATAGAAGTGATTCAGGTACTAGGTTATGCTTTAAGTTTTGAATCCAAATATCACTCATTACCAGCATTAGAAGATAATTTCTTCTATTCTCTTAATGTTTGTTCACTTCATTTAAGAGAAGCTAATTTGCCTCCAGTTTTATCAAAATAAGGGCATGAATCTGCTACCCTGCTATAATTTAAAGACATTATCTTGTCATCTAATCTTGCAATTCTCGAATGCAAACCATATTGTTAAGTTATCAAAGAAATCCCTTATGCCAAAAGAAGTTTCAGCAAAGCCTTTTATTCTTGTTACTACCATTGCCACATGGAAAAAAAATATTTGAAGTTTCAGCAAAGCCTTTTATTCTTGTTACTACCATTGCCACATGGAAAAAAAATATTTAAACCTGTCATCACCCAAAAAAAAAAATTGAAGCAAGTTCAATAGAAACAGGAAAGGTTTAATTCAGACCACATAGAAAACTTACTTAAGGGGGTACACGGTGCTTTCCCCAACATATGCAACTGCTGCAAAATGCATCACGGCATCAAATGCATTTTGTGAAAAGATGCTGTTAACCTGAAAATTTGGTAAAGGAAACAAGTTGCAATATCCAAGTTCAACTGTCTTTAAAAACAACCTAAACTATGCTATATATATTATATATCAAATAATAAGGATACAGTTTTAGGCTCTCCCAAGTCAGCATATATAAACTGAAGCCTCCCAGGCTCAGGAAATAACTCTTGTAAAACCTTGACTGCACCTAAGTTTCCTCGAGAAAGGTTGTCCTGTTAACAATATGAAAATCTTAAACTTAAAAGACCAAGAAAAAATTAAAAATCACAAGCAATAAGAGATCTCAAAAGGAAGCTACTACATTTCATGTGATGAACATACCACTATGGTTACTCGGTAACCATCCTTCAAAAGTCGCAATGCTGCATGGGAACCAATGTAGCCAGCACCACCTGTCACAAGGACATGGATCACCCCATCTTCACGCAAAGAGAACTGAAATAAACAAACCAACAAATCAGAAAGCACATTAAGGAAATGTCATAAGCTCAAATCATAACTCAATGCCTGAACTTATTTAAATGCATGAAGTTTTTAAATGCTATTTCTGCGGCTTCAAGGGAAAAACCAGGTATGTTTGGTACTAAATTAAAAATTAACAGAAAGAGAATGAACAAAGGAACATGGAGTTACCGGGCTTGGAGAATTAAAGGTTGGAGAATGTTTCAGCATAATTATACATACAGCTGTTAGGGAAGCGGCCAAAAGAATCTTTCCTACAACATTATTTTTTCTTTTTGGATCTGAAAAATCCATGCCTGCAACACAGAGTGAGAAAAAGAAATTAAACTGACCTCCAAACAATTGCATCACCATAAACATCAAGGGAGTTAAGAGGGTGCATTTCAAAATCAAAATGGTGAGCCATAAAACTGACCTCCAAGGGACATAGATCTATTGGACCTTGGCTGAGTTCTGGTCCTGCCAAAACTTAGCATTTGGAGAGTCCTACGAGATCAAACCCCTTTATCTGTCAAGACTAAGCTTCTGTATCAGTGGCTTTCTGCTCCAGTCTGCTGCAATGAAATCAAATTAAAACAATTAGCAATGATGGAGTTTGAAACAGAAGAAACCAAGAGAGGAAAAGGTACAATCAGAACAAAAGGAAGACCAGCTGGGCCCTATACAAGTATTTGAAACCAAAACAAAACAAAGAAAGTAGAAGGTTAAATACTAAAAGTAGAACAAATTTTACTATGCAAATGTGGACAAACAAAAAACCAGAAAAATTCACCACTCAAATTCAAATCTTTACAATCTAAAACCAGTAAAAAGAGAGAAAAAGGTGGAGAGTTCCAAGATCCAAATCGACCAGTAAAAAGAAGAAAATACTTTCAAACTCCGTTTTTCATGTGGAAAAATGGGAATAATAATTAAAGACAAAAACATTGCAATTGTTTGTCAGGGCATGTCTGATACCAGAAATTTAGAGAGAGAAAATTCTGATATCAGAATGTCCACCGTAGAGAACCAAGAAACACCAATGATCGTGTTTCTAGCAAAGAGGAAAAAAAAACCATTTTACAGATAGAAGAACAATCCAAATCCCAATATTCAAATTCCCCAAGATCCAAGAACACCAATCAATCAAAACCCATCTCAAAAGACACAGAAAAATCCTAAATATCACACCTTTATCAAAAAAAAAAAAAAAAGGGAGGGCCAGTCAGTCAAAAAAGGGAAAAATAGCTCAAATATTTGAAAGCAAAAATTTACTAAAACAAAAACACTTTTTAACATCAAAATAGCACCTGGAAACAGCAATAACAATTACAAACTTCCCAAGAACACAAAAGGGTCTACATATACCATACACAAATATACAATTAAAAGGGAAGAAAAGGCTTGAAATTTAAGGACATGCAGTCACGAGAGAAATGAAAAGAACCCACCAAAAGATGATCAAGAAAACGTAAGAAAGATAAAGAGAACTAAATACAAAAATTAATTAAAGATTTTAAAAAAGAGAGAGAAAAGAATTGTCAAAAAATTAGAGGGAGAGAAACGTACGAGAAGCGGAAAGTGAAGAGGAGAGACAGGAGTTTCGGTTGTTAAGGTACGTTTGAATGTGAAAGAGAAGAGTTCTGTAGTCATAGGCGTAGAAATCTCCGTGTTTTCCATGTTGTCGAAATATGAGAACATGAGAGCGAGAGGATCGAAAAATAAATTAAGAAAACAATTTATTTTTACACTTTTGTTTTCATTTTTTTAACCTTAATTTTACTTATATTGATACATGTTATGGATAAGAAGAGTGGATCTAAATTAAAATATAATTTTAAAAAATTAAAACCTTGTTGTTATAATAAAAAATTAATAAATTAATAAATTAAGAATTATATTTTAACCAGATTAATAAATTATCGAATAAATCCAAATTTTTATTAAAACATTTTTTT
>Ga0325410_1001287_pt1 | contig 27676 bp, 22 predicted proteins | sample PopdelMetagenome_16_FD_206182 | JGI IMG/M metagenome (GOLD analysis project Ga0325410, IMG submission 206182) | Populus deltoides microbial communities from Bellville, Georgia, United States - Xylem-PdIQD-R3 | ecosystem: Host-associated > Plants > Phyllosphere > Stem > Wood/Secondary xylem...
GTTTGTGTTGCTGGTTCCCCCCCCCCCCCCCCCATTTCCCCCTGATTAATGAATCTGGGTTTAATGGATTTTACTAGAGCTTTATTTTTCATTTTGTTCATTTCTTTTGGTTGGCACATGAGCATGTTGAGTGGTTATCCTTAGTGATTACAGTTACATTCATGTTTTCGCTTTTATTTCCCAGGTGGATTTATAGGGTAATTGGTTGTGGGTTAATGTGATTTAGTGCTTTGGTCTTGGATTTCATTTTATTCATTTCAGGTGTAGTATGGTAAAATAAAAAGAAGTGATTTGACTGGGAGGAGTTGTTTGAGTGGATGCAGAATACCATTTAACAAATGTTTGTTTGTTTGGATGATTGAAGGGATGTGTTCAAGAAGGATGGGGTCAGGGAGGTGGGGTGGGGGTTTGGTGAAAAGGAGCGTGGTGGGAAATACTTGACTATACAATATTTGGTTGCAAGTTATGTGGTTGACTGTATTGTTTATTGGTTTTATCTACGTTTTCTTTGCTAAAACTTGACAGTTTTGAAGTTCATAATGCCCGGAGTATTGATAATTAGATTTTTTATGAATGTGTTGTAGATTCCTCTGTACTGTTTTCCTCTTGCTCTGTTAGATACTTGCCGTATCCTATTGTTAGAGTATTGGCTATGTAGTTTCCTAAGAGAACCTTTGCGTTTTTTCCTTAATTTTCTTCTAAACCCGCTTTATGCTCTGCTTATATTACTTGCTAGAATCAGAAGGCTGGAAGAACTGAAAAGGGATCGAGTATGAGGGGAATTAAAATTCTGTTTGTGTTATGCCTAAGTCTTCCTGGATCATCTTATGCTATCTGTCCTCTTCACGGCTTAATTTCATGGATGTGTACTTTCATGAACCAATAGTTTAAAGGACATTGTTAGTGTACACAATCTATTTTCCCTTTCGTCACTGTTGAGCCAATGTACATTTGGACATCTCATTGGCCTTCCTTTCTCTTTACCACCCCGCCCATAATAAAGCGCCCAACTTTGCAAATTGGTGTTTCTGAATTGATACATATGTTTGTATCCCTGGATGTATACATTTGTTATGTGCATTCACACCATTGTGCATTTGACAACCATACCACTGAAGCATTAACTAATATTATGTTCTCTGCTGTGCCACATGCTTAAGTTATGTGGTCATCTGATGCATGCATGGCACACAGTATTATTTTTTTTTCCGGAGTTTATGAAAATAAAGAATTTTTTTTATGGTCTATTCATATAGATACCAAGTAGTTTTTTATTAATGCATAGGAAAAAGGGATTGACATTTGTATTTACAGGTTTTGTTATTGATGCTCTTTGCTAATAAGAATTGTGTATGAAGTTGTAGGGGTTCCCTTAGGCATCATCCCTTTGCCTAAACTCAAGCCTACCTTATGGTAGCAGTTTATTTCTTGGAATGGAATCTTGAGTGCCTTGGCATACTTTCTCTCCTTTAAATTGATTGAAAATTTCTGAATGGGGGTAATGAAACTTAAACTGTGGGGATAGGAGTTTTTCTTTCTTTGTTTTTTTCTTGGAATAGGAGTATTTTGGTGCCTGTTCTTTCCTTGTTTATGTTTGATGGAAACACAACGCTCTGTAGTTTTTTTGATGGGTGATACAAGTTCAAAGAGAAAAAAGTGTATGCTAAAAACATATCGCAAACAACTTCACACTCAATTTGCATTATATGAGTTGCTCTCTCTCTCTCTCTCTCATGTCTACTAAATAAATCTTTACTCAGATCCATTACATTTCTTTTTGACAGCCAAATTAGTATGTGTTTTGTAATGAGTGTTGCCATACCTCTCTATTAGAAGAAAGCTCATGTTTTATGAAATTCCTCATGCATGTGTGTATATCTATTGTGAGTTTTCAAATAATTTTGGAACCGAGTCTTGGTGTTCTCATCTGTGCTACATTTCCTGACAATTTTGGGTGGCTTGAGATCAGCAATGTTGTGTTGCTTACAACCTGAACCTTAACTCTTAACTAGATATAACTCAATATGGATTATTGCTGCACATGTGCTTGCGGGTCCATGTCTCTGTTTGTGAAGGTAATCATATTTTATGGTTTTGACACGACTGTTTCTCTTTGCAGGACTCGGTGAACCTTCTGGAAGTTGCTTTGGTGACCATTTATTTGCTTGGTGTTTTTTTGGTATTTCTGGATATTGTAGACTGGAAGATACTGTCTTTGCCAATGGTTTGCAGTCTGAAATGATGAAATAAAATACTTTTGACTGGTTGAACTTATTACTTTTGTGATCCACTGTTAAAATGAATGGTTACAAGAGAAACAACTGTGTTTTTGTTATTGATGACAACGTTCTTACCAAAGATCAATGATGGGTTCATTTTAATTTCCATTTTAGAATGTTGATTTTCTATGTGAAATCGGGCAGAGTGCTATGCCTTAATGTGTGGATTTCCCCTTTTTTCCTAGAGCTAATTCTGGCCCAAGGAATTTTATGGTGTTGAGGCAACACGCGCTTATAGCTCAGCCATTGAACTGGCCCCTTCTTGTACGAGCCTCTATTTCTCTTTCTGAAACAAGAAAAATGGATTCTTGGCGATCCTGATCTCTTTCTTCTATGATCTTTTTTTAGCTAAAATCTGCCAGTGTTTTAAGAGATTGCCTGATCTAAATTCGTAGAGCAGTGGATGCATCATGCAAGGCTAGCTAACTCGCCTTAGCAAAAACCCTAATGAAGGATAAACACTTTGCCAAAGCAACCTCTTAAAATGCAATTTCAATAACATTTCAATATTAATAACTTTGCCAATAACTGAAAAACAAGACCCAAATCCCTAGCCTGGTCAAATGGGATCATTGATGCATGGGCTAGGGGGCTTGAAATGATCACACATTTTCTTGGATCCACCTAACTAGCTAATCCTTGCAACTATACTTCTATAACTTCACCAAGTAAACTAACTCATGTAAAATAAGCCTTTACAAGACTAGAAAAGTAGTTTCACACCATAAAAACAAGGATAATCCATCCCATCACAGAATTAGCTGTTACAAACACTAATTAGTAGTTCACATATAATCACAAAAAGGGTTTGAAAGTTTCATTTCCCTGTTTTTACACAAAGCAAAATAGTCCAATGCTGCACACATTACTGCAACACACCCAAATTAAAGTAAAACGAGCAACAACATAATAAACATAATTCAAAGGGTTATATTGGCTTTCGATGGTACTGAATTTGTTCCTTGCATTATCATCACAAATTCAAAACTAAAAAAATATTTATCATACTTAAACTGCTTATTATAACCAGCTTAGTTGATGGATTGACTCGATAATTTGCTAATAAAAATAACAATTCAAGCCAAGTTTCCTTTCAAATTGTTTAAGAAATTAATTCAATCAAATTCTGGTATCCTTGTGTGTAATACATGTGATCTTGTTGAAATAATTGGTAACTTCATTTTTATTTTTATTTTCAATTTCAAATAAGATCATTTTAATTTTTTTTTATTCCAAAATATCATTTGAGAAACCCACTGCTCAAACTTTGAATCGGGCTGATAAGCATGCTTAAATATTCATGTTCCAAAATTGGTTCCAAAATATTCTTATATTTTTAAAAGATAATTAGTATTGATTTTGGTACCTTTTGGCAAGTAATTTCAATTAGTCCCTTTCCTTTACGAGACGGAAAGAAACAGGGACTTGGAAGGCGAAAACCGTTGAGTGGCGCTTTTCGAGAAACAGCCACCCCTTTGCCAAATCATTCATTCAATCATCAGATTAAATATCTTCCACTTCACTTCTATTTAGACACCAAATCCCAGATTTCAAATTTCCAATTTCAAAACTTTGGAGCCTTTTTTAGGCCACAAATCACTCCAGAAAACCTCTCTCTGTATCCTTTAAATACATGCTCTTTGTATTTCATAGTATAGTGCAGGAGGTGGAGATGTCTCATTCTTGAGTTTCTGAGGTACCCTTTTCTTCGTTATTGATTTTGAGCTTGCTTTCTTGGGTTGTCATTCTTTTTATGTTTAGTTTCAATGTGAATATTTTTTGAGGTCTTGGTTTTGATTTGTCATCTGGGTTCTTCTGAAATTGTTGTTTTTGGTGATTATAGATTGGTTTCAATGCTAATGATGTTTGCCGTGGGGTGATTTCCTTGTGATAGTTTTGTTGGTGATCATGGATGATTGTGGTTTATGAATCTAAGAATTTGTTTCTTGCAGCTTAAACGTGCTGGAATTAGAGTTGAGAATGTAATCCAGTGATCACCTTGAAGGATATTATTGTTAATGAATGACCATGGGTTTGATAGTCTTGGATGTGAAATGCATGGAATATTTTTTGGCTTTAATTGTCAAAGTTGTTTAGGGTTCCATGTTGATTTCGTTTTCCGTGGATGTTTGAATCTTAAAGATGATTAAAGAAAATTGAGTGTTCTTTAATTTTACTCTTAACATTGGACGTTACATTTTCTTTGTCTATGAAGAAATATTTCCAAATTTTGCTCATTTTCCAAAAAGTCAACGCATGGTTAGTTATATTAGATGAAACATGGTGAAAAAGCTGACTTTTATGGAATTCAATGGTGGTAATATTTCATGTTAGGTCATGCTTGAAACTAGAATTGAAAAGTTGTGGAAAATGTAGAATTATCTTTGCAGTAGATCTTGAGCTTCTTCTTTATTTATGAGCAATAACTATACAGCTAAACGATTGCTTATACATCTGTAATGATATTTTCAGTTCTCACACATGAGAGATCAATATGGGTGATTCTGGAAAGAAATCAAAGCAGCAAGACTTGCACGAATCTTCACCATCTGACACAGTGAATGGGTCGTTGCTGATTAAATCATTGAAGATAAAGAAGGGTGGCAAATTATCTCATAGAAAAAGTGAAAAACCTAAAACTAAACCTCATCTGAAAACTATCATTAATTCATCTGTATCAAAGAAAAAGGTTACTCCTAAGAAGGGCATCAGGAATGGTTCTACCAGTAGAAGATTGATTCACAGGAAAATTCTGCATAAAGCACTTGATAAGAAGGCCTCAAGAAATGGGGCTTCCTCAGAGCTTGATAAGAAGGCCTCAAGAAATGGGGCTTCCTCAGAGCTCCAAGGCAAACAGTTGTCAACTATTGATTCTGAGGGGAATGGAAAAAATGCTGATGAAGGTGCAATTAAAAAAGTCAAGAAGAGGAAGCCTAAGAAAAGGCAAAAGGACAAGGTAAAGCTAGATGAACCACCACGCTTGCAGAGGAGAGCAAGGTACTTGATGATTAAAATGAAGCTGGAGCAGAATCTTATAGATGCTTACTCTGGAGAAGGTTGGAAAGGTAAAAGGTAAACAGATTTTCTTACACATCATTCCTTTGAAAAATAAAGAGCATCTGCAGCTTTCGATTCCTTAAAAAAATAAAGAACATCTGCTAGTTAATTTCAGCTTTTGATTACAAGCCTATGGATTAAGGAATCCGTTTAAAGTCTAACCACTTCTTAATCAGTGAGAAAATTTTATGTGAAAGATATAAAGGTGAAATATAATTGTTTTCAAGTTGTTGATCGAAGATGGTTCATTTTCTTGAAGCATGCCTTGTACAAACAAATTTATTCCAGGAAGAAGTTGGATGCTTGAATGAATATGCCCCCTTTCTTCTAATCCTGTTACATGAATTTTGACGAGTATCTATGTTTGAAAATTTTACCAGATTTGGAGCTATCTGATATTTCAAGGAAGTTCTGATCAAATTTTTATATGAGATTCAATATTTCCCTACTGAAGTTGAGAATTAGGATAGGCTCAAAGACATTTTCATTGTAAAGTTCAGCCAAAAGAATCTGGTGGATGTGTTAACTGTGTTTAATTTTTCATCTGCATATGCTTCGAGATGAATTTTCTTTTCAATCATTTATTCTTCAAAATTTGGAATATTTTACTGAATCTGTTCTCAGACCAAAGGAATTTTCCCAGTTTACAACATGCATAAATACAAAATAAAACAAAAAGAACTCTTCTGACTGGAAGTTTGAAATTGATAGAACCTTCAAATGATGAAAGAACTCCATTTGTTCTTATCTTTTACTGAATTTCTGTCACAGTCGAGAGAAGATTCGGCCAGAAAAGGAACTACTGAGAGCCAGGAAACAGATTTTGAAATGTAAACTTGGATTACGTGAAATAATTCGGCAGGTGGATTCTCTAAGTACAGTAGGATGTATTGAAGATGCTGTTATGGCTCCAGATGGATCTGTTTCCCATGAACATGTAAGCATGCAGAACCAGCATCAGCTTTGTGAGAATGTTCAGGATTGTAAAACATTAAGGAAGAATCAACCTTTTTGATGAATTCTTGCTAATAGAGACTGGTACCTAGTATTTCCTAAATTTGTGCATGCAGTTCTCAATAAGCATACTCACTTCTTGCTTCTCACTATCGAGAAGCTGATAAAGAACATGCTCATTCAGTAATTGGGCCATGAAATTGATTGAGGCAAAAAGAGACAAATATTGTCTAAGAAAAGTTGAAACATGCATTTTTTTTTTCCCAGCATCACCTGTGGAGTCCTTTTCTTTAGTCAAATTTGGGCTTAGATACTGCATGAACTTGGGCTCCAAGCACAATTGCTTATATTTATATTTTCTTTTCCATATTTTCATATAGATATTCTGTGCGAAGTGCAAATTGAATGAAGTTTCCCAAGATAATGATATTGTACTCTGTGATGGGACATGCAACTGTGCCTTCCACCAAAAATGCCTTGATCCTCCTTTGGATACTGAAAATAGTCAGTTCTACTCACTTCTCTTGTAAAACTTTTCTACTGAGTCACGAAACAAATTGATTGTTTCTAAGATTTTCTATACATTTGGTAATATGCACTTCTGCAGTACCTCCAGGAGATCAGGGATGGTTTTGCAAGTTCTGTGACTGTAGGATGGAAATTATAGAAGCCATGAATGCTCATTTGGGGACCCACTTCTCAGAGGAGAGTGGTTGGCAGGTTATTGTTGAAATATTTTAAAGCCTTTTTCCTTGCAAAAATAAATAAATAAATAAATAAACGGAAATAAAAGAATCTTGGTTTTGCTGCCCTGCTAACCAAACTGATGTTCACTCTTTCTTGAAGTAGGATATTTTCAAAGAAGAAGCAGCAGTTCCAGATGGGGGAAATATGCTATTAAATCCAGAAGAAGAATGGCCTTCTGATGATTCTGAAGATGATGATTATGATCCAGAGAGGAGAGAGAACGTCATGAGTGGAGCAGGTACTGATGATGATGCATCTGATGACACCAGCAATTCAACCCGCTTGAGTTGGTCTTCAGATGGTGAGGTTTTTTCAGGATCCAGGAGGTGGGAGGTGGACGGCTTGGACTTCAGAAACAATTCTATTTATAGCAGTTTAGATTCTGATGAAACCAGTGATGGGGAAATTATTTGTGGCCGTAGGCAGAGAAGAGCGGTTGATTATAAGAAGTTATACAATGTAAGTACTATAAATTCTTCTACCATAAAATAAATATAGCATCACTAATTTTGCATAAAACCAGAAGTCATGGTTGGTGTCTTGAATCAACTTCATAGTTTGGTTTCTAATTTATGGAAAGAGGTGTGCATCTTTGGTGATTTTGAGTGGCCATACACTGGGATAAAAGTTGTGTTTTAAATTTTAAACTATATCTTCGTGAACAAGTTTATACCATAGTCAATAAGAAATGTTGAACTACTAATGTATTTTAAAACTTAGGGGTCAAATTTAGGACAAGGAAAAAAATCTTAGGTGATTTTGAGTGGCCATACAATGGGATAAAAGTTGTGTTTTAAATTTTAAACTAGATCTTCGTGAACAAGTTTATACCATATTCAATATGAAATGTTGAAGTACTAATGTATTTTCAAACTTAGGGGTCAAATTTAGGAGAAGAAAAAAAAACAAGGGCCAAGAAAAAGAATCATGAATGAATTGTTTCACTAGACTTTGCTTTTGTTCCTCCACCATGCATGATTAGTTTTTTGGTGTGTTCTTGTTGAAGGTTAATAGGTTTCTATGGTATTTTTCTTTGAAGTAGCTTGCAAACATGTCAATGAACCATCTCAATCCAAAAGTTTAAACTGTTAGTTGAGGCTTTAAAAATAGTTTTATATTTATTTTTAACACACCCTCTCAAGTGAAAGTCTTTTAAGTTTGAAACTTAGGTATGCCCTTTCAAGTGTGCTGCAATTTAATTTTAATTATAAGAAAGACTTTGATACCACGACAAAAAACATCTCATTCCAAAAGCTTCAGCGGCTAGATGAGGCCTCGATAATGGTTTTATGTTACTCTCTAACATGCAAACCGTTCCTGACATCATCATTGGAAGGGGAGTGAGTGGGCATTTCATAAATGCTTGTGTTAGACTAATGGTTTTCCCAAATAAGCTAGTGATGGAAAGATCCAACACCAAAGACTCAACACCTTTTCTGTTTAGCTCTCAAATTTCTTCCATTGAAACAAATGATGTAGAGTTTTACATTTTATTTTTGAAGCTTTCTATTTCACGAGAGATAGTTCAGACTCATTTATCTAATGCAATGTTATATTCTTTCCTATCAGGAGATGTTTGGAAAGGATGCTCCTGCACATGAGCAACCCAGCGAAGATGAAGATTGGGGTCCTAGCAAAAGAAAGCGACGAGAGAAGGAGTCAGATGCAGCCAGCACCCTAATGACTCTATATGAAAGTAAAAGAAGATGTAAAAATGATGCAACCATTGAAGGCATGATGAAGCTTCCACGAGATCCTCAAATTCGAAGGCCAATTTTCAGGCTCCCCCCTGATGCTGTTGAGGTAGTAGTTTTCTCCAAGTGTATTGTCAGAGAATCTCTCTTTTTATTTTTATTTATTAACTTAATTTGGTAAATTGCTTAAGCTATCTTTCCCTTTTCCTGTGATTTCCCAGAAACTTCGCCAAGTATTTGCAGAGAATGAACTTCCATCTAGAACTGTCAAGGAGAATCTATCAAAAGAATTGGGCCTTGAACCTGGGAAGGTAACAACTTAAACTACTCAATCAATGCATGCACTAGAATGATTTTTTGAAATAGAACTTACGGAATTACAATAGGATACATACACACAAAAAAGTAGAAAATGTGCCTTTTCTTTCTTCGTTTTACTTTTTGTGGCAGTACATTATATTGTCCTGTAGGATTACTCTTTAACATCACGTTAGCTCTTCTTTACTTCCATGATCAGGTTATTTACATTCAAGTTGCAATTTCAGGTTAGCAAATGGTTCAAGAATTCCCGTTATTTAGCTCTGAAGTCTAGAAAGGTAAGCTGGTATTTCATGTACATTAAATGCAACAGTTACAATTATGTTTCAGCTCAGTATCCAAAGTCACTTCTTTAGTTGTAGATTTTCTCGACTCCTTTTTCTGTGTGGATCTTATAAATTGTTACTAAACTGTCATATTACAGCCAATATTTTGACCTTAATGTTTCTCAAATATGAACAATGTCTTTAGAACTGACAAAGAATAATCATTTCTCCTGCATGCTCATTAGGCGCCAAGTTAAAAGTATAAATTCCATGTCATTGCTGTTATCTGATTCATGTGATTATTCGAGAGTTAAAACTTTCAAATCTTATCTCTTAAGGTCGTTATGTGTTTCAGTTTTGTGTCTAACAATTCACTTGCACAACAGGTAGAGAAGGGAGAACAAGTTCATTATTCTAGTTCCAAAGTCTCTGCTGAACCCACTTTAAATGTCATGAAGGACAAAACTACTGATCTTTCACTGTTAAAGGATAGCCAGGCAGAAACTGGGGTGTGTACCCCAGAGAATTTGAAAAGGATCTTGCAGAGGAAGAAGCCGAGGTCAATAAGTAGAAGTTTAAAGAAAAATGAACAGAAAAGAGGTTCCTTCGAATCACCTACTAAAAGCAATGAGGTATTTTTGATTGTTAGGATTTGATCGTTTTCTTTTCTTTTTTATTCTGGCTCAAAATCGTGTGCTACCTGTATCCATCCATCTTGCTTCTCCTCTTTGCATCTCTGATTGCACTTTGATTAAAAACAATGAGGTCTTGAGTAATCAGATCAGGAGCTGAAAATTGTGTATTATCTTAGTCAGCTGTCTTGATGGTTTGTGTGTGCGTGAGTTGGGTGTTGGGGGCAATCTATTATTATGGTGTCCTTAGAATCAAGATCTTTTAGAGTTTTTCTGTAGGATTGATGCATCTTACTCTAGCCATTCCCAATATTTAGACATGGAATTATTATTTCATTGCGTCCTCACGCTTGTTAGCATTTATCACTGTCAGATGAATGTTGAGCACAATGATGATCTGAGCTTGAAGAAGCTGTTAAAAGCAAAACCAAAGGGAGTAAAGAAAAGGGGTAATCGTATTTCAGCAGCTGCTGAATCTGATATGGAGAAACTTTGTAGAGCAAAGACGAGAGTAGAGAATCTGAAGCAGAAACTGGTGAAACTACAAACTGGCAAAGCTAGGAAGTCTTCCAAAATCCGTCCGCTAGACGAATCTGTTGTCTACGTTCCTATTGCTGAGCTAAGAGAAAAGAAATGACACTGAGAAACCTATATTATTATTTGCAATGCATTTTGTTTAACACTTTTGCAGGCAGAGCTGGCATTGTACATTTCTTGTTTCTAATCAGTGTAATGCCAATCATCGGACACTCCTTACACAAGTACCTTGTTTTCTTAGAAAGAAAAAAATACAAAATTTCTCCCTTTTGCCCCATTCTTGCAACTATGATTCCTCTGGATGCAATTTGGATGTGTTCTTAGAGTTCAAGCTATAGGCTCAAAAGCCATCTCACAGATTGACCTATCCTTGCTCAAAAGCTATCTTACAGATTGACCTATCCTTGCTCAAAAGCTATTCCCCTGAATACACCTATCCTGTGACAATGCCATCATCTCTACTGACAAGCAACTTGAGAATATATGCTCAAGAAGATTCACTTGTTGGACTTTCGTCCAACTTCAGTAATTTCTCTATATTCACCTCTGAATTCACTTCATCCCACGAGCAATCCCATCATGTTTTTTCCTGCTGCTTTTAAAATACTTGAATAATAAAAGTTAAATTGAAAAAATGTGGGGTTACACGTGTGATTGAAGTTGCTATCAAAGTTCAAGGATACTATTCCAACAACTTTATTAATTACTAGAGTAAAAATAAAAGCAAAATGTACACCATGTTTTCCCATTCTCCCCAGCTATCAAAATGGTAAACAGCAATGCCACTCTACCAGTCTTCTTAACCATGCATTAGGAATTGGAATTACTCTCTGCTGTTCATATGCTATCTCACAGAAACTTGAGACTTTCATTCCTTAATCAGTATGCACTGGTAAAGATAACCATTAGAGGGGGGGGGGGACCTAATCTGGGTAGTTGGACGGCAAGTAATTGCGAGCCGCATTGCTGCATCTGTCTTCTGAGAAAGGAATATTTACTTGTTGAATTGATCATTAAAACCAATCTAGTGAAATATGGAACTACATATATGGACCTGGATTAACCTTTTAGCTTGCTTTCATATTTACCTTCATCAAACATTGCCCCTATGCACCTCTCATTAGCAGCAGCAGTACTTAAGAAAAACAAAGCACATTCAAGAAGGCTCAACCACAGGCTCACATATACCATTGATCATTTACTGTCTACAGTAACCTCTTTTTTTTTTTTTTTTTTACTATGATGCAATACCTAACTCCAAAATTCAGCTCTGTGGATTTCTGTGAGAATGAATGTATAAAGCAGGCTGTATGGACAATACTTCATCGAAATATTGAGCAGTTTCTGCTCATTTTTGAATCCATCACTCCTTGCAATCATCCGTTGGATCACCATTGTTGGCATGTTTTAATTTCTGCCGTTTAGCAGCTATTTGGGGTCTCAGCTGCACAACAATTGACATGTTAACACATAAAGAGAAGAAAGCAATGTGTACAGTTATATGAATTATGTTAACAAGTTTTACAAAATACAGTCAGTTTTATTCCACATTTATTAACCTAACCACCAAAACCATGCTCAATGATAAGATTCAAAGTTCTCTCTACCAACTCTAACCATGCTTCTACTCTGAAACTGAATTATTTCAAAGCTGAGTAATTTGTTGTTGTTGTAGAAACAGCCCTTGACCACAGCCTAAGCATGCATTCTTGGAAAAAGTAACTAGAGCAAGAAAGGTTAAATAACACAGACCATGATGTAGGTGCTAAAACTCTAAACCAAGAAATATATGTTCAAAACATACCATCTGAATATACTTTAGCTGCTTCATAACTTCATCAGTTTCCAGCTCCTGAGGCAGATGCATGGAACAAGATTTGATTAGGATAAAATATGAATTATATTTTAAGTATAGCTTGAGAATATTCAATAATCTCCACAAACTTGTACTTATAATGACAGTGAAGAAGATAATAGAAACCCGAAAGCATTTGTTTGCTACATAGAAAGTCCATTAATTCCGAAGACAACATATAAAAGCCCAATTCACCTGAGGTGTAGCACAGTCAGCATGAATTGGATCCCAAAAGACACAGCAGAAGCATTCCCAGTCATCAGTTTGGACTTCAAAAAGAGGAGCCCTGATACATCAACAACATTCTAGTACTTCATCTTCTCAAGCTTAACTAGAAAGAGATGTATATCAGATCAATTCTTAAGTGCAAACATGGAAGGACACAGGAATTCACATCCGCATAGGCATGCACAAAAATTGAAACAAAGACAAGCAGGGGAAAGAGAAGATGCCTCTGCCAGCTTAGATCAGCAACCATTGCATTTCACAATTTAAGTTATCGCAAAATAGGAAAGGACCACAGCTAATACTTAAATGAAGGCAAACAACAACCATAATGCTCAGAGAAATGAGCAGCCTTCCATGACATGATATAAGTAAAAACACCATCAGGAATTCCACTTCTGGATCATGCATGATGTGACACATAGTACGTAACTTTCCTTGTGAAGGCCAAATGCAATGTAGGGGGTAGATAAACCCTCAGAAGTCAGACCCATGGAGCTAAGGGACTCTCAAGGTGCCAGACCCACCCATACACCTGTACTAATATAATGGCACAAAATATCACTGATAATATAAAAAGTAAAAACACCATCCATGCAAACACAGTAGTAAAACAAGAATAATGCCTTTGAAAATTTATTTTCAGGACCAAAATATTTGAAAATTTATTCCAGACTAAAATTTAAAGTGAATTGTAAGTGTTTCCTGGCCCAATGAAAATGTATACATCCCCATGCACTCGGAATCAAAACAAAAGGTTCAACTTTTTATAGACACATTGACTGAGAAAAAAGAGATCCCTAGAAGTAGCAACCTTTCTGCAGTCTAATCCAGTAGGCATCAAATCACAAAAAACTGCTAGCCTTGTAGCATGATCTTAGAAAGAATCTCCCTTCGTCAATTATGACTTGGTGGGATTGTCAATTGGAAAGAGTTAGCAAACTAATTTATTTTGGGTCTCTTACGAAACTGCAGCCAATGCCATGATATATATATATATATATATATATATATAATTAATTGATTCCACTTTAATCTCCCACCAAGTGGAATGGCATTTTGAACCAACAGCACAAGAAAGGGCAGATGATTCAATCTGTTGACCAAGATGCATCAATGATAAGAAAGGACTTGCCAAGCTTCATGCTTGTCAATAGCGATTAAGATGAGAAAATTAAAATTAAACTGGCATTTCATTCCTGAAATTGCAAGACTAAGTTGGACACGGTAATGCCAAAATAAAGCAAGTTCAGCACTGAAGGATTTAGTTGACAATATGAAATAAGGAGATTAAACATTCATGGTTGACTTTACAACCTGGTTTAAAATGAGTGGTACATTAATGCTTGCTCACATTTCATAATACATCCACTTGGTGAATGTTGTTACACAAGACATGAACCGCTAAAAACTTACAATGTGAATTCAAGCTTGATGGTTAAATTCTCCATAACATTTGTTGTGTTTTCCAACACAATTATTACAGAAACTTCGAGGGAAAGATTTCCTAGTAAAGCATTGCTAGGCTAAAGACCTACCTCTACTCGAGATAGTTCATGGATGGGCCAAGTGTTGAGAGTTGTACAAAAACCCTAGTAGAGATTTTTACTGTGCATAGGACTCTCTAAACAATAACTAAAGCGTTTGAGTTTGAGTCTGTCCAACTAAAAGCAGGTTAATTAACAATAACACACAAGCAGAATCACCCAACAGACAAGATCATTATTTGGTTTACCTGCGCCATTTTCCACATATAGTTACATTGCCACCTTCTGCTGCATCATCTATGACCTGTCTACATTGAAGCCAATTACCTATAGAGCCAAATTTAGAAGGTTTGTTGTACTTCAATTCCTGCACAAGAGGATGTTTCAGTCCTCTCAAAACTCCAACAAATCTACTGCTAAACTGATGAAATTGAAACTAATAAACAATTTGAAGACCTACATGCAAACTGACAAAGTATGATGTATCCAGTACCACAGGTTTGCCAATAGTGTCGACATCACTACATGAAAACCAAAATAACGGATGATGTTAGAAGTAACTGAGCTAGGACATACGGGTGATAATTAGAATCAGTCCTGTATCATTCTTAAATTTGTGAAAGAAAAGTTCTACTGCAAAGAAAAGAAAAAAAACAAATAAAATAGAGGAGAGGACAAGGAATACAACACTAAAAACATTTATGTCTGAAAAAGCCATCATATTGCGCCTCAGTACAGACCGGGGGATCAACGAAGCACAAAGCCGTTTCACAGAATGATTCCTATTCTAGCCTATATACCTTTCATGGAACTAAACCTACAATTTCTGTTCCACAAACAATCAACAACTACTTTTTGTTCTTCCAATTGCATTAAAAATAGATGCTCCAAATATGGGGAATTTATAGTAGTACCCTGAAAAAAAATTCATTTTGTTTTAAAAGCCAAATAATTCTCAGTTTCCTCTGCATTTGGGTCCAATAACTATAAACGCCACGAAATTCCTGAAGAGTAAACTCTCTCCCCTTCTAAACATGCATCCCTCAAAGAGTCCGTAATCAACTCAAATTGGATATCATGGGGCCACATTGTGTGCTTCAACATGTTGAAGAAAAGAAAGTAAACCTTTTCAATCTACAAACATGCCTACAAAATGGCCACAGTGTTTGATCCTACCAAGCTACTAGAGTCTGTGCTACCGAGTCAAAAGGGGGCATATTTACACCATGGAATGTATCAAGCTATTAATTTAGATAAAATCTCGAAAATGAAGATTTATTGCAAAACCAAAGTCTGTAGTAACGAACCATAAAAAGTAACATCTTTAATAAATTTGTAGCATGGCAATTCTTGGCCAATGTCATTGCAACCTCTTTCTAGCCTATTAAATCTTGTAAGGTTGCCAGCAAGACTCATGGACACTTGAGTCTCTAGGAGCAGAAGAAAAAAAAATGGACAGCACAAAAGAGCACAGGCATGAGCCCTCATTCTTGAAATGTTGGAACAACCCAAGATCATCATCATCAAGCTTATTTACTTTCAGAATGAAAGTACCGACTCTCTCTTTCAGAAAAAGACTCTACAAACAACTTACACCATCTCTATTATGCAGAATCCATTAGGATTCCCCAATTACTTATCAAACCTAACAAAAAAAGCTTTGAAAGGAAAACAAGCTCCTGATATGAAGATCCTTTACTTTTTATGGAGTCCAGCAACTTAGATGGAACATGCATTTAAAAAAGGAGGGAACCAACTCTCACATGTCAATCTCTAAAGCTCCCCGTAACGCAAATCAACCAAACGCAAATCAACCAGCTAAACGAGTTCACACTTGAGCATTACTCCAACAAAAAAATGACTTGGATATGAATGCTAATAGGAGGGTCTATAAGATAAAATTGCATGCAATACTCAGACTACCTATTTCTTATGGATATGTGTTTCACAAATTCAAAATTAAGAGGATTGGCAAAACGACATACTTGATAATGGGACCTGACCAATCTGGAACTTCTACTTGAAAACCTTTACCAACTCGAACACCACCTGTATATGGCTCAGTATCTGTCAACATCAATGCTATAGGATCAGATTCACCTATAGATGAAGCATCTCTACATCTGCCCATGTCACCAATTATATTGAGAGGTTTTCTGGAAATTCTCTCGTTGGGAATTATTCGTTTCTTCTTCATACATGAACGACATAACCATTCATCAATTGGTATTCTTTTTACATGAGGATTGCAGCAAGATACATGAAATGAATCTTCACAGTTATCACAAATTAGCATCTTTGCTGGGGACTCTTTAAGGAAACATTTTTTGCATGACCGTGAACTGCTGCTACCACTACCATCACCAATTCTTTTGGCAGAAGCACGGGTTTTTCCAGGCCAAATTCCATCAAAAGCCCTCTGCTTTCCAAGTATAGAGATACACCTGTGTTTTTCAGACTGGTCTTCCCTTGCGAACTCTGCTGCCATTACAGTGGATGAAGAGCACTCACCATTATCATGTCCTTCAGTCTTTGTAGAAGCTGAAACAAGTTCCACATCTGACTTTGATGATGAGCAACTATCATTTATACCGTCAACCTCAATGATTTTCGGCCTGCTCTTTTTTGAAGCTTCATCAGAAACCTGGTCTTCAACAAGCGAACATCCACTACTAGATTCTGATTTTGAAACATGTGGCTCTCCATTTTGAAGCGAACATCCACTTTCATGTTGATCTTGAGAAACTACACGTGCCTCCTCAACTGCAAGGGAAGGACCATCAGAACTGACAACTGAAATACAATCTTGTCTGCTTCTCTTTGTGATTCCAGGGACCTGTGCTGACAAAAAGGCAACAGAGTTTCCTCGCATCTTCCTTCTACTGTATACAAACTTACTTGCAGAAATCTCAGACATTGTACTGAAAGTAGGTAGCTGAGGACTTCTTTGTAAACTTAATTGGCAAGAAGAATATACTGTGGGAGGAAGCATAAGGGCAGCTCCATGCTCATATTGAGAAACTAGGCGTTCCTCCTTGTGTGCAAATGAAGGACCATTGGAACTGATCACTGAAAGACAATCCTCTCCACTTCTCTTTTCCATTGCAGGGACCTGAGTTGATGAAAAGGTAACAGAGTTTTGTTGCAGCTTCCTTCTCCCATAAACAAAATTAGGGGCAGCACCTTCGGACACTGGACTGACAGTCGTAAGCTGAGCATGTCTTCCAAAAGATAAGGGATGTGAATATTCAGCTCCATTGCATATTAGAGGAGACATGAGAGATTCTCTAACAGCTTCAGTCTCATGCTCATCTTCAGAAACTACATGGTGCTCCTTAACTGGAACTGAGGAACCATCAGAATTTATGACATAAGGACAATCCTCACCGGATCCCTCTGTGATTGCGGATAAAAAGTCAATAGTATTTCCTTGTAATTTCCTTCTACTATATACAAAATTAGGTGCAGAACCTTCAGACATTTTACTGGTGGTTGGTGGATGATGACTTCTCGGAAAACTTAACAGGCATGAATAATTGTTACCCTTCTTTTCCCCGGTTATTGAAACAGCTTCTTTACAGCAATCGTGGCAGTGTTCATCACATTTTGGGCCCATCTGCCAAATTTCAGTACCAGGCGTGACTTCACAAAATAAATTCTGTTTCCCATGATCAGATACATGAAATGGAGTAGATTCAATTGAATTAGGAAGGGAACTCGGTATCAACATTTTCACCTGAAAAACTCAGCTAACATCTGCCAGATGTGATTTTTGCTCTCTCAATCAAGCCACTGCTTAGCACCCTCCAATGATACAAACATGTGATTGATATAAACCATTAAACGCTCCCCTTTGTATACTGCAGAAATGATACTGATCATTTTCCAAATGGAAAACATCAATGAGGCAAACATTGCAAAGCACAATGCTGAAGAAGTTTACAATGCTACTCGTATAGGCATGAACAAAAAATCCAGTAACATTCTAACTCATAATAGCATCCATTATTTGCTACAAACACCAAAAATTTTGTCAGCATACTTTCATAACAAGACAACCATCATAATAATAAAAAAAGGACTTGTCCTCTGATTCTTAGCACTGTTAGAACTTTAAACACATAAAACATCAAGATATGATGCCTTATAACCCACAACTGCACTAGAACTATAATGCTCATCCTATCGAGAACTACTTGACAACTATTGAGGGCTTTTTTCAAGGGGTGAGAGGAGAGAGATTTTCCAATTGTTCTTCTTTTTTTCTTTTTGGTGTGTTAGATGAAATAGATGCAAGAATTTTAAGAAATCAATCACATTCTAATCAATAACCATAGTTCGAGTGATTTTCTTGGCTTCCGAATTGTATCCTACAAATAGAGCTTGGTAATTTTTATCTTCATCTTAGAAGATACCTATCCTTTTTTGGTGTTCTCTATTCATTTTCTTCCTCAATAAAGTATTCCTTTTACCAAAATATTAAAGGGTTTAACGAATGTTTTGCATATAAGGGCAAGCATATAGCCATATAACATAATGACAGCTTATTAGATTACTATAAGAAACTAAGAGCTCTCTAACCTCAACTTTCCAAACGAGAAACCAAACGGTACCATTAGTTGCCAAATTTTAGAGCTTATAACATTTGTGTTCAAGTAGGCATTCATGGGTGGACAAAGAAAAATTCAAACTTCACCACAAAAGCAAAACCCCAGTCTTCCCAAAGACAACAAGAATCATCCAAGCAACAAACAAAACTTATAGTATAGACCATAAAAAGAAAACCCGAACATGTACTCTCTTACCCACGAGAGGAAAAAAAAAAAACCTTAAAATCACAACAATCAAATCTAACCATACAAAACCTAAACCCAACACCAACTAGAGCTTCAATAACCAATTGAGACATTTCTAACTAAGTTTCAAGAACCTATTTTAACAATGCTAAGTGGGATTTTCTATAAAATCATTAAAGGGTTTGCTGGGTCCTTTTCCAAGGTACTCAAGAAAATGCCCTAACTTCTTTAAAACACCTACAATTCAATTCACAATTTCCTACTTTCTTCTCCTTGATTTCTTTCACACAAAGTTAAAGAAAGAACCACCAAAACAACAAGTAAATATCATTCAAGAATTACTGTAAATTCCATACAAACATCAACATTCAGATATCTGCAACATAAATCAATGGAAAAACAAACTAACAGCAAAATTCAAAACCCAGAAAGCAAAAAGGACAAGAAAGTTATACCTATTGTCAAAACCTTACAAGAATAAGGAAACGGCTGAGCAATGAGACTACGCAAAACCCCTCCCTCCTTCCCTCTCTAAAACTAAAAACTAAAAAGTCTCTCTCTGACCCCTTTTTATATTTTCTATGGGCAGGCTGCTTGTATGTGTGCAACCAGTAAAAAAGATGTTCCTTTTTTCACTTGCCATTTGATTTATTTGCTTATTATTATTATTATTATTATTGCCAATCTTATTATGACTTTTTTTTTTCTTTAGCCTATCTTGAAACTCAAGAAATAGAGACAATCGGCACATAAATGCATGTCTCCCTGTCTAAAATAAATAAATAAAATCATAATAATAAATTTATTTTTATGTCTTTTTTTTTTTTTTGACAAAACATGTTTTTTTTCTTCTGTGTCTTCTCTATTCAGTGATACTAACTAAACACCATAAAAAAAATTAAGTTGTTTATTAATTAGATATTAATGATCTTCCGTATAAAATTATTATATTTATGAAAAAATTTATGATTTTTCTTGAATTAATAACAGAGTAAATCTACCTATTATCAAAATCAATACCTCCAATGTTTTTGACCTTTATTGTAAGGTGAGTATATAATAAAAATGTGCCCTTGATAATATATTCAAGCAAAAAAATAAACAATGAAAATAAAAAAGTTGTTTGTTGCTAATCTAGAATGATGCTGCTTCTTAGAGTAGCAGTATCTGAACTTTTAACTCTAGATGTGTCCTCTCTTCTTGTTTTATGTGTATTGCTGGACTAAGCACTTGCTCTGCTTTGCAGCCCTTTCCAAAACTAAATCTAAGAGCCAATGGAGCAAGTTTTTAGATTATAGATTATGAGTTAATAATCTTTAGATTATAGATTTGATCTTGCCGTTGAATTATCAGCAAAGCCTCAACATTGCTTGGAGCAAATCTTTCAAGATTTTTATGCTATTACTCCTGAAAAGGTTGAGATGCTTCAATTGACTTGGCTATAACCAAATTTCCATTCAAAGAATGCCAGCATTGTTTGGAGCAAATCTTTCAAGGTTTTTATGCCGAAACCTCTTATTTCGGTCCTTAGGCCTGGGGCTCCGGATAGTGTGCGTCTGGAATCTCTCAAGGAAGGATAAAACCACTGCAATGTGCCACTTGATTTCAGACTTTACATGGATTACATTCAATTAGATTGAGGACATAAAAACATGAACATGAAACCATATATTATCTGTTAATGTGGAAAGAAATGGAAAAGTAGAACGCTGCATTCGCTCCACTCAATGACCGAAGGAAATGTAACACAAATTCCAATCGCTGGTTCACCATATACAGGCTCTATCGAAAAGAATTCCCACTTCAAGTCCAGATTTTATCTGGGTTTTAAAAGCTAGAATGAAGAGTTTGTACAGTAGTCAGTAACATCCAAGCATGATGAATCGGCACATTCCTCTGCCTGAATCGTTCAGATGACAAAAGGTACTTAATTACCTACCAAGTCTTAAGTCAGGACAACAGCACGCAAAGAAGTATGGAATGTTGTTTCGATGGTCTAATCGTGTGTTGTCTGCTGGACCAGTGGCCTGTGAAGCGTTGGAGCTGGAGAACAAAAGGCTGTTAGCATTGAGTGTCAAGTGAAGACTGATTTAAATAACAGAAATTATGTTACTGCCTACACTTTTTAGTGCATAGAAAATATAATACTCGTGACTGATCAGAAAAGCAGACATGGTAGCGGCTGCATCCAAACCCTGCAACAAATTGGGATTCATAATGTGCATTGCAGAAGGCTAAAACTGACCTCAATATCCTATTGAGGCATGTGTGTGCATGCGTGTGTCCCTGGGTAAAATCTTTCACAATGAGAGAAGAGGTGAAAGTAATATCATTTCTGATACTTTCATGAAGATCTTCGGAGGAATCATCAACATCCAAACATAGAAGAGATTATGACTGAAATAAGCACCATAGCATCATCACATAATAATTGCTCAGAGGTTCATGCGCGTGCAAAGAGCAAGTCATTTGACACAGGATGTGTAACAACTAACGTGTATCATAAGTCTGGACGAGCCAAAGAAGATTTTCACTGATGATAACTTTTAATCCGATCATTAGAAGAAAAGCTCTTTTAGTGCCGTCATTCCTCCAATAAATTTAAACAAAATTTAAACGAAATTCTATTGCACAGTTCCAAAAAAAAAATCAACCGAATAGTCGAAGAACCTTGCATTCATAACAGATAAGCAGATAATACATGACAGTAACCTAAACTTCTACCATGACAAGTCCATAAACAAAGTATAACCTTTAATTTGTTTGTCATAACAATCTGAAAAGGCAGAGGTTTGATACATAAATCTAAACCATAAAACAACAAAGAGATTCTAAGCATTCTATTCCATCACCTGAACTTCTCACAAAGAAATTCCAAAAGGGTAATATCTTTCAATTATCCTGGACTAATGGAAGAGGAACATAGAAGTGGCTGAGAGCTGCTTGAATGCAATGAAAAAATTAATCCACACTCTCCAAATTTATCATTTGCGGGTCCATCATATACTTTTTTTATACCTAAGTTCAGCAGTAACTGATCATACTCGTTATACATTAGAAGACAGTGAATTAGCAATCATTAAGGAGTTGCCATTAAAGGAGAGAGCAAACATGTTAAGAATCCGCAAAGCTTCAGCGCAAACACAATATGTGGGTTAGATAAACCACAGAAGTCCGAAAATTTGTAGCTTTTCTTAAACTTTCTTCTTCTTTTTTTAAACCGTAATTATAAAAGCTACAACAATATCAAACACACACTTAAGTGTTTTGAATCACCGGCGTAAGAAAGAGTAGCTGATACAATATGGTCACAAAGGTCTATCGTTGAAAAGAAAGGATTTGTTTGTCAATATCATAGCATTTAAGACAAGAAAATCAAAATAAACCAGCATGAAGGAAACCATTGGGACTTCGTTCCAGTTCCAGAATACAGGAAGTTCTACGGAGTTGCATTTAGTTGCAAAAAAGCTGGGACTCTCCAAGCAATAACTAAACAGTTCGGGTTGGAGGCTCTCCAACTAAATGCAGGTTAATTAACACAACACACGAGGAGAATCACCCAAGAGAGGAGATCGTTATTTGGTTTACCTGCTCCATTTTCCACATATAGTTACGTTGCCACCTTCTGCTGCATCATCTATAGACTGTATACACTGAAGCCAATTACCTACAGAGTCAAGTTTAGAAGGCTTGTTTGAATTCAATTCCTGCACAAGAGGATGTTTCAGTTCTCTCAAAACACCAACAAATCTACTGCTAAACTGACGAAGTACGATGGATCCAACACTACAGGTCCACCAACAGCGTCGACATCTCTACATGAAAATCAAAATAACAGAACAAATGACATGGAGCAGATAATATTCTTAATTCTTAAGAAAGTAAAGTCCTGCATGTGAAGAAGAAAAGGAGAAAATGACAGAGAGGAGATAACAGAGAACAGAAAACTAAAAATATTTGTCTGACACAACCTAATGCACTGCGCCTTAGTACAGACTGATGAATCAAAGAAACACAGAGCCTTTTTCATGCGATGATTTATGTCCTTGGCTATACATGCAACTAAACCTACAATTTCTGTTCCACAAACTATCAATTACTACTTTCTGTTCTTCCATCACGTTAAACATGGATTCTCTGCAAAAGGGAATCCATAGTCTTTCTCTGAATAAATGTCAATTTGCTATAATGAAGCCAAATAATTCAGTTTCCTCTGCATTTGGGCCTAAAAACTGTAAAGGCTAAATGATTGCCTCCAAAATGTTTTTGCTCAAGGCCATTTAGTATCGTTATCAATCATGAAGATTCCAGATGAGTGGACTCTCTCAGCTTCAAAACCTGCAACATGTTCGAAGAAAACAGACTAAAGCGCTCAGCCTACAAACCCACCTACAAGATTGCCACCATGTTTGGTTCCACAAATTCTAAGTCACCATTACATATGCTACTAAGTACTGAGTGAAAAGGGGCACTAAAGATCCATCTGTATATCCAGGGATGTATCAAGCCATTAATTCTGATAACATCTGGAAAATGAAGATTCATTTCAACACGAAAGTCTATAGCTAAAGCACATTACAATATAATATTTTTATAAATCATAACACAGAAATTCTAGACCAATGTCATTGCTCCCTCTTCCTAGCCTTTTAAATCTTGTAATGTTGCCAGCAAGACTCAAGAAAACTTGTTTAAGAACATGATAAAAACAGCAATGGACAAAATAACACAGCATGTAGCGTATAAAAAGCTGGTGACTGAAAGGCAGCTTCTCCAGTTCTCTGTGATTCCAGGGTTTCCTGGCAGCTTCCTTCTTCTGTAGACGAGATTACATGCAGAACTTTTAGACATAGTACTGACAGTTAGTAGCTGAGAACGCCTTTGTAAACTTGAAGGGCATGGGGGATCCTCTCTGTTGTGTACTGGAGGACGAACATAGAGGCAGTTCCATGCTCATGTTGAGAAAATCGGCGTTGCTTCTTACGTGCAGCTGAAGGATCATCATAGCTGATTAGAGAAGGATATTCATCTCCACTTCTCTTTGGCATTGCAGGGGCATGCCCTGATAAAAAGGTAACAGAGTTTAGCTTCCTTCTCTCATATACAAAGTTAAGGGCAGAACTTTCAGACGCTGAACTGACAGTTGTACTTCTTCCAAAACATAAGGGATCATGTGAATATTCAGCTCCATTGCATACTATAGGAGGCATCATAGGTGCTCTAACAGCATCACTTTCATTCTCGTCTTCAGAAAGTATATGGTTCTCCTTAACTGAAACTGAAGGATCATCAGAATCGATGACATAAGGAGAATCCTCTCCGCATCTGTTTGTGATTGCTGATAAAAAGTCAATGGAGTTTCCTTGTAACTTCCTTCTACTATATACAAAATGCTAGTGGATGTTAGATGAGGACTTCTTGGAAAACTTAACATGCATGCATAATTGTTACCCTCTTTTTTCCAAGTGAGTGAAGCAGCTTCTTTACAGAAATTTTGGAAGTTTTCATAACATTTTGGGTACATGACGTGTAACATAAACTAGATTGTGATTTCCAAATCTAAGAAGTCCGGACAAGTCAAACGAACTTGCTGATGGAAACAGATATTACTTTTAATCTGATAGTTGGATAGATTGAAATTTTACAAGCACGTTCTACAAGCTAGCATCGACTTTTAATCTAGTTGGTTTCGCCTTTTTCACTATAATTAAGCTACATCATCACATCTGCCAAATTTTAGCGCTAGGCATCCAGTACAAAACAAATTCTGTTTCCCATGTTTAGATGCATAAAATGGAGTGGACTCAATTGAAGTAGGCAGTGAACTCTGATTTCTTATCACCTGAAAACCTCAGCTGACATCCACGGATAAGATTTTTGATCTCCAAGTGAAGCCGCTGCTTAGCCCCCTCCTATGGTGATTCAAATATGAGATTGATATAGACCGCAAAAATGCTTCCCTTTGTTTACTGCTAGAATGATGCTGATCATGTTCCAAATGGAGAACATTAAAGAGGAAAACATTAGACAGAACAATGCTGAAGAAGTTTGCAATCCTACTCATGAAAGAAACCAGGAAAGAAAAATTCATTGAACTCCTAAAGACATCGATTGTCTTGACAAACACTAAAAACGTTATTGGCCTTCTTTAATAGCTAGACAACCTTAAGAAGAAAAGAACCATGTCACCTTCATATTAGCGTTGTTACTTAGAACACATAAAGAATCAAGAGACGATGCCTTATAATCTCCTCACCTGCATAGTACCTTCCTTTACCTTATAGTCTAATCAACTGGACTAGATTTTAATTCTCATCCTCTTGAGAATCCCTGGAAAACTACAAGGGGCATTTTAATTTGGTGGGGATGGAGGGCAAAGTTAATAAAGACCATGATCCGGGGTCTTATATTTAACTTGGATTGATTTAAACAATTAAAACAGTATCATTTAAATTTATTTAAAAAATAATAATAAACAACATCTTTTCTAAAAAAAGCTAAAAGGAATTTTAATTAGGTTTTGATCAAGTCTATTGGGTTATAAATTGACCTATTAGGTCGATCTTGTCATGCCAAAACAGACCTAATTTTTTTCCTTTAAAACTTGGGTAAAATCCTAATTCAATAAAATTTCAAATTGACTTGTGAGATATAGCTAGGTTTAATAACATTCACAGGGATGAGAGAGGTCTTCCAGTACGTAGTTTCGAGTGATTTTCTTGGCTTCATAAGGTATCCTACAAATAGAGCTAAAAAAACGTTTGTAATCACGCAGGTATTAATTAGTGGGTTTTTCAGGTCAAAGAAAGCAAGGAAAATCTGAAGAAAAAAAAACATGAAAAAATAGAACCCAACACATCATCTTCTGTCCACAAAAGACATGCTTCACGTAAAACAAACAAGAACACATCATAACCCACAACTATCAAATCCAGCCCAACAAAACCTAAACCTAGCTAGTATTGTAGCTAGTGCATACTGACTTTGTGTTTTCATAACTCAAATCTATATAAAAACGACAACTTAATTGTGGCACTAAATCCACCATCTCATTTTCTACTCTTGTAAAGCATAAATATCCTTTGATCATGCATGCTCATCGTTCTTCATTTAAAAAAACAATTAATGGCACACAGAGTCGGTGGATATGAACTTTCGTTTGATAACTACGTCCACTTAATATGAATTTAGATACTGATAAAAACATGGGTATGACTAGGTTGCGTTTCCCATGCTATTCATATCTTTTATATTGTGTTTCTTGGCATTGAAGGAATACGTTTTGGTAGTTCGTAGTTCTTTAATTTCTGCAAGAATTAGGAGGGAAATTAAGAAGCTTGCTTGAAACCCTCAAAAAGCTCTTTATACTGCTAATTAAATGGTATTGATGATTTTTATTTGTCTTAACAAAGTCAAAAATTCAAGCATCTTTCCAAAGACTAGAAAACAAAAGAGAGTATATAGAGAATACTTGAAGCCTAGGCCAAGAAAAAAAAAACCCTAGTTGGCCCTACTTCTATATCGATCCTCCTCTCCTTAACCAGCCTCCATCTCCTCATGTGTTCAGTGTGGAAAATTAAACTAGAAGATGAAAAGAAAGAAAGCGAAATATTACAAAACAAAAGATATCATCATGAAAGTGGTGATGATTTTCACAACTTGAAAGTCTTCTTTTTCCTCTCCTCATGTTCATCACTACTTGTACTTGGATTTGGCCTTCTCACAAATCTCCCCTGCAGAATTAAAGAAATTATTATAAATTAGAGTAGATAGGCAGTGGATTGCTCCGAAGCATAAATTACTAAGCATTCTTGGTAAAATATGAGCTTAAAGAAGAAGATTCAAGCTATCCGATTATTATTTTTGGTAAATCCCAGTAAAAGGGCACTGCAAGTATCACTAAGACTCAAGAAATCTAGAAGGACTAGTTCATATAATTTGTTCTTTCACTAAGGAAATGAGTGGATTCTCTTTTTTCTTTCTTTTTTCTTATGACAAATGATTTCATCAATAATAATAGATTATATTATTTTTTTTGTTTTTTTAGAAAAATATTTCTTTTATATACTTTGCTATATTGATGAGGTACCAAAATTGAATTTTTTTTTTTTTTACTTTTTGTTAAAGCCAGGGGACAAAGTGAAGTATGATTGACATGCTCCTTGATTCATTATTCATCAGACTTTTATCATGTCACCACGAATCATTCAAAAAGTTGTCCCGTAATCAATTTCAGCCCTTGAAGTGGGTCCCACCATTCAAGTGGGTCCCACGTACCATCGTCCTCCCCCTACTTTTCAGAATTACACCCCCATTATATAACTAAAAATCATTGCAAATACTGCTCAAGTAGTGCTAAGAAACTTAATATAATCTAATAATTTATTGATTAAATTAAGTTTTATAGCAGTTAATTCGGTTAAATTTAATTCATTTAGAGAGTTAAAACTCGAGTAAAGCTCAATTTAATTTTAAAAATTTAAACCAAATTGTTTTAATTTGTTTTTAAAAAGATTATTTTAGATTAAACTATATTCAATTTAAACTAGCCCGTGCCATGTGACCAAACCTCAAGCCATGGACCGGCCGGATTTTATAAAGTAAGCAAAAACTTGAAAGAAAAAACAAAAGTGGAGCACAACAGAGAAGGAAAGGTACCTTCATTCTGGGCCGTTGATCAGCGTTGACTTTCCTGACCTGGTACCTGATCTTCTTAGAGAAAAGGCGTGTACGCCGCTTTTCTTTGTAGCGCAACACGCTAGCTTCTCTCATTCCATTCTCTGAGAACAAATCAATTTGTGCCAGCCTGGCCTGCCCAAAAAATTAAAA
>Ga0325410_1001288_pt1 | contig 27655 bp, 14 predicted proteins | sample PopdelMetagenome_16_FD_206182 | JGI IMG/M metagenome (GOLD analysis project Ga0325410, IMG submission 206182) | Populus deltoides microbial communities from Bellville, Georgia, United States - Xylem-PdIQD-R3 | ecosystem: Host-associated > Plants > Phyllosphere > Stem > Wood/Secondary xylem...
AAAAAAAAAAAGGTACCATTGCTGATGTTTGTCCAAACTCCAAAGTGAAGCATAAATTGAGGACAAAAAAGAGGTGTTGTGTTCTTTCAATTATGGACAAGGGAATATCCAATTTAATTGACAGAATCTCAGCCACCTTCATAGATTCATCCATAGTACGGAATCTAATTGTTCCTTTTAACGACTTATTATTATTATGGAATTAAAGTATTTCATCGTCTGGCAAGTAGTCTAAATTTTACTCGTAAAATAATTTTACTATAAATGAGAAATATTCTACTCGTAAAACATTTTTTCAGAATTTCATATTCTCCAGTAAATAAACTAAATTTAAGAGCTTATGAATTTCTATCACCTCTAATAGAAGGGTGTCGATCAAAGAAAGAACAAATAAGGAACCTTTATGAATTTCACCTAAAATTCGGGGATGCTCACACAAACGATCTTATTATTATATTGCCTGAACATGGCAGGCAAGAGTCAACCAACAAACCCCAGGTAATTGTAAATTAAGGCAAGTAACTAACGCTAACGTTAAAGACAACAACCAAACACATAAAACCCACCATAAAAAGAGACATGAAAAAAATTGGAGACTCACAACCTTAATACAGCAAGTAGGAGAGATCTTTTTGCTTCTCTGCCTTTCAGATTTTACAGAGCGAGCAAAAAGAAATGTGGGAATCCATCTGTTTAACGTTGGCAGCCACCGCCGGTACTAACATCGGCAAAGTTCTTCAAAAGAAGGGCACGGTCATTCTGCCTCCTCTTTCTTTCAAACTCAAGGCATGCTTCTTTTACCCATTTTCTCTTTCTATCTCTTTTGTTCTTCCCTTTTCTTTTCATGACATATGCTTTCAATTGTGTTGAATAACAAGTTAACGACCAATAAGGTAAGATTATTTGCTTTAGTCTTCAAGTTTGTTGAAAGATCTTCGATTCCTGAATTTGGAATTCTGTTATGTTAGTGTTTCAATTTCAAGAATTGATCTTTATGCTGTCAAGTGCATGCGTGTTGCTTGGATTATTGATTTACATTATCAATCTTTCGTTTCTTGATTCTGGGTTTATGGAATTTCTCCCAATTCTTTTCTTATTAGAATGTGTGCTAGCTAACTATGTACGTGAAGGAAATGGGCTCTTGCATATGTTTATTGATTTATTGTGTGTGACTTTTCAGGTGATAAGGGCATATGCTGCTAATGTAGCTTGGATCATTGGTTTTCTTATGGATATTATTGGTGCATTGTTGATGTTGAAGGCATTGTCTCTGGCTCCTGTGAGTGAATTCATTTATGTTCCTGATTTTTTTAGATTGGTCTGCTTGATTGGAAATTTCTTTTTCTATTGAAAAAATGGAAAATAGTAGATTGACATTTTTGAACTATTTAACTATGCACACATTTTCAACATATATCTGCGAAGGGGAAAAATGAAAAAAACACGGTGAGATTCTGCTTCTTGAAATTGATTTGAAAAATATATTTGCCGTATTCTTCCACCAATTACCAGTAAAAAGGGAGCTCTTTTATTTGTTTGTGCACTTCATTTTGGTTAGTGCTATTTATTTGTCTCATTTGTGCCTAATCTACATCAAAGTGATCTTGACTGTTTTCTTTTAGGTTTCTGTCATCCAACCAGTTTCTGGTTGTGGACTTGCTATTCTTTCTGTCTTTTCCCATTTTTACCTAAAGGAAGTCATGAATGTCATTGATTGGATGGGGATCACTTTGGCTGGTATTGGTACTATAGGTATGTAAATTCTTCTTGGTTGACTCCTGGATTGGTGTTGATCTCATTATTATACTCATAGTTCAGAATGTTGCCATGATAGTTATGGCTCAAAAGTAAGAGCACATCATTACCTATTTTTCATTTTTTCCATGCTCTGTGTGCCTTTTGTGGATGGATATAGATTTTATTGGGTGTCTCATTTGGAATAGGTCTTAACCTGAAATCTTGTTTTTCATTATCTAACGAGTATAAAGTGCTGTTGTATTTATCCAAATTATTGATAGAAACTTATTAACTGGTTATGAAAATCCAGTCCTCCAAAATTGTTCGTATATACATTGTGATTCAACGTCATATTTATGTGTCTAATTAAACCTTTTAATTGCTTGTTTTGTATTTGCAGGAGTTGGTGCTGGAGGTGAGGAGCAAGAGGCTTCATCCATATCTATTTTTCAGTTACCTTGGCTGGCGTTGCTTGTTGCCATCTTGTTTGTAGGTACCTTATACTGTGCACCAACTTTACTAGCACTAATATGCTTTTGTTATCAGAATTATTGCATAAATATATGAGTATGTGAAGTTGTTTCTCTTGAAATCTAAGCTGGTCTTTAAACTGCTGAATGATAGGCATGTTGAGAAATTCAGGTCTGGCAAGGACATCAACACAACCAAAATAAGGAATGAAAAGTTTCTCACAGATACTACCAACAGTTTTTTCATAAACTCACTAGGCTATCTCTCTACATGCCACCAATAATGCACACAGCACACGCTCATATAACACATGCACGGAGCGGTCATATGTGATGAAACACACAAGATCAGCCAAAGGTCCCTACTTATACTAGTGTAGGTCAAGACATAATGTCACTTCTTAATGTTGATTCCTGATGCACTGCTGGATGTTAATATTTGGTACAATTTCCAGAGAAAGGGGATTTTGTTTTAATTGGTTAAATTTCAGCTCCATGGTTGCCTTTATATGCTAGCATGGCTGACTTTGAAGAGTTGGTGTTGATTCTCAACACTCCCCCTCAACAATGATTCTCTTGGTTTTTCACTAATTGTAATTGAAACTCTGCAAATTTGGTATGGTTGAGGTCTTCAGTGAATATCAGTTCCTTTTGACTCTACATAAGCATGATCTCCACCATGCTGAATGTTGGTCCCTTGCTAGCACAGTTCGCAATAATTACCTAAAGCCCAATCCTTGTTTGCAAACTCCAGAACTGGTCCTTGACTGCTTGTTCTAATACCACTGTTCATACTAAGACAAAATTTGCATTCAAATTTTGAAAGTTCTTCTCCAAGTTTTTGATTATGCAATCCCATTAAGTTGCAAATTCTTTTGGTAGAAAATCATTTATTTCATGCGAGAATGAAGCATGTGGAACGGAATTATCACTTTGTAAAAGATAGGGTTAAAAGGAACATTAGCGTTGCAGAAAATTGTTATGGAAGTCCAAGTGGCTGAAATTTTCACTCACTGAAGGACTCAATGCTTACAATTTGCAAAGTTTCAATTGTGACTTGGTATGACAAAAAGAGAGTCATTGTTTGGGGGGACGCTGAGAGTCAATGACCGACTCTATAATCAAAGAAGCAAACCTGAATTTTCTCTCTAAAGCACACCTTCAGTCAGCCATGCTGCTGAAAGTTTAGCCAACCAAATTACAGCCACCTTCATAGCTAGAACCAACCAAAGAATGGTTGCGTTTACAACTCACCTTAAGAAGAATAAACTGGTCTCTTTGGCTTCTTTTTTGTAGCATGCGCCATTTAGTTATTAAGACAAATTCTACATAATGCGTGTAATAGGCAGCAAGAGTAGAGAAAGCTTAATAAGCTTGTGAGCATTTTTTGTGTGGTTTTAGTGTAGTGCTCCAATATAATAAAAGTGTATTTTGTCTCAACCCTTTTCATTTCTCAGCTAGGAATGTTTCAAAATTTCATCCTTCTAATTTAAAAGTGGGGGCTATAACCTGATTGCTACCATTTATTGTTTTTGGTGCCCTTATTGCATATTTTTTCAGTTAGGGCTCAATTCATTAGACATTTTACAGGTCTCTGCATGGTTGGAGGGAGTATATTAGATAATGTGATGATTACTCTGTATGATTTGACCTGTGCACTTAAATATGATTTTTTGACATAGGTAGTTCTCAATGGATGGCTTCGGATGTACAGACGTCAAAGAAGAGCACATGAGACAGTAATATTTTCTATGTTTATGTTGCTAGTTTGTAAGAAAATGTTTCTGATTTTGAGTCTTCAACCAACCACTTAGCCTCATTTTCTGCCTTCCATTGACAATTCTTTTCAATGCACAGATGGACTATGAAGTTGTTGAAGAAATTATATACGGCTTGGAATCTGGCATTTTGTTCGGGTATGATTCCTGACAAACCATCTTTGTTCAGACATTTGTTGCTTTTCAGAGTTGACTCTTTTTATACAACAGAGTTTTATGTCCAGCAAATTCAAAATAATAAGGATCTTTTATGTGCTAATATGCATAGATAACTTTGTTGGGCTTTCATTATGTCATTGAATGCACAGAAATTTACATTAAAAGATGGAAACATGTGTTATGCCTAAAGGGTTCACCACCCAGTGTTATCATTTTAGTTTGTCATTTAATCAGAATAGTTATAGTCACTTCAATCAATAATGTAACTTTTATAATCATGAATTAACAGTTTCATTTCTTTTAAAGAAACCATTCCTTGATGATTATGCTGAAAATATTGTTTCAAGTGCAATTCAACATATTAAATGTTTTGAACTATTGATGTTATTTGGCTAGGTTTAAGATATTAAATGCTGAATTAAGACATCTAATTCAGGATGGCTTCTGTAATATCAAAGATGGGATTTGTCTTCTTCGAGCAGGGCTTCTCCAAAATGCTAGTTCCTTTATGCCTCACCATCAGTATATGCTGTAGTGCAACAGGATTTTATTACCAGGTATTTTCAAATCATCTTCTAGATTTTCTCTGGAGCTCCATCTGAGGCTATTTTGACTTTTTATCCATATAGAACTTGCTTTCCATATTTTACATGTCCATATTTGGAGAGATTTCTGCTTATCTCTCTTGTCCCAGAACAAGAAAAAAGCAATTTTATTTTGTGTTCTAGCTCCATCAAATGCATACACATGTCTTATTGATTTTCCATTAGGCTTTATTTTGGGTGGAACCAGATCCATTTCACTCGTCCTGTTGAAGCTACATGTGTGTGTAGAAAAGTTGACAGATCAAACTGATTTATGCTTTCCTTCTGAACAGACCCAAGGTCTAAAACATGGAAGGGCAATTGTGTTGTCTACATGTGCTGCCGTGGCATCAATAGTGACTGGTGTACTTGCTGGAATGCTTGCTCTGGGGGAACGGTTGCCTTCAGCACCAGCTGCCCGTTTTTCTCTTCTTCTCGGATGGTAACTGCAACGCAAAGTTTTTATTAAACATTTGCTCTTTTATATTTGATTATCTTGATATGAACTTGATGCCCTAAGTCGTGGGTTCATAAAGCCCACGTAATTTGATGCTATACCACAGTGAAAGTGCCCTATTCAAGAGGTTGCATGTGGAAAAAAATCTATGGTTGGACAATTTTTCAGAAATCTGATTTTAAAACCTTGACTTCCATGTTATTGAAATTTCCTCATTTGGTGCAAACTGATGGGCCAATGGAAGTATTCAGTCCCATTATGCTTGACAACTGAATACAATCTGAACCAAAAAAACAAGTCGAACTCCACGCAATGATATTAATCTACCTTCCATGGCCAATTTTGTAGAATTTATTAATTGTTTTTCTGACTGATGAAACCTAGTCCACACAAAAATGTGCTAATAGGGAATTAGGGATCCCAGATTCCCAGCTAGGAAATATGGGATATTGTCATGTTGCTATAATATACTATTTCATTGAGCTTTTCCTTATTTCAGGCTGCTTATCGTAGTAGGTGTGATTTTACTTGTGAGTTCAACTTGGCTGTTGCGACACCTTCCACGACCATTGTGTCACTTCACAAGTAGTGCTGATCGAAATTTCAGTCTGAGTCGATCAGGATCACTCCGACTTAAGGATCCAAACCCAACTGCTGTTATCCATGCAGCAACATTGCATCATTTGATATCATCTCCATCTAAGGAGAAGGCTTGAACAGAAACAATGCTTGCAAATTTTTTGCCAACGCCTAGACTCTAGACATTTTGGTTAACATGGTTGTGCATTCCCTGAAATGCTGCATCGAGCTTGGTCTTGTTAAGGTTGGGGTGTATAGTTGGTCTGATCACTGCGTTTTTTTTTGGAAGGCATGAAATTTTTTAAACCATTCCTTCTGTGATATAATTCCAGTTTGGAATATCTACCTATTTCCAACTTCTTTTAAAGTAGCATTTGACTGTAAGATGTAAACCATTTGTCACAGTATGGTATTGTAATTAAGATTGGATTTCTGTCAACAACTCTACTGCAATCATCTCGGCATACAACAGGTTTTACGAATTATATACAGCCGCGCAATAAGATCAGCTTCATCTACAAACAGGCCTAGCTGGCCATGGAATAGATTCTGGGACTATGTTACTAAAATAATTGGTTGCCAGTGCAATGTGTTTTGCCATGAAGCTACTCGGTTTGTTTGAGCACTGGATCATCCAGTTAGGATGAAGCCAGTTACTGTTTCTGTCAGACATCCTATGTTAATTTAAATTCGTTGGAGATGCAGATGGGAAAGAAATCCCGAATCATTTTATTTCCATTCGAAAACACGGTTGGCTTTGAGGATATGTAAGAGGGTGACAAAATTTGTTGCAACACCAGACTAATACTCTGTTTAGCTACTTTACCATGGCATCATGTGCAAAATTTCCTTTAATTTTTCCTCATGTTGTATTCTCACTTCCTCGGTGGTTAAGCGTTGGTATTTCCTACAAGGCACCAAGCAACATGCATGATGGTAACAGGTGGTAAGGACAAGTAATTTGAAAGGACAATTGTCTGAAAAAACAAGACCTAATTCCGAGTTACAGAAGTAAAGGAGGGAGGGCCCTTCATATAATAGCACGAACAGTTGCATACCTCTGCAATCACTTCATGGTATGTCCTAGCAAAACAGTAAAATGGCTTTTCAGTTGTTGCAGCGACTCATTTACGAACAGAAAGGGAGAAAAAGGGACCCCATGAGAAACTGCAGCCATCTCCACCTTTACCTCCGAGTTCATGACATAACAAGACCAAAAGGTCCACTATGACCTGGACAGGAACCGCTGCTGTTGGTGGAAGATTTATATTGAAAAACAAAAACCTGTCTCAGAATTTCAGAGGCATCATCAAATTCGTGAAAATACAAAACTCATGGACCACATTGTGGTGAAATGGGGCATAACCATCAATTTAAACAATAAGGGCTAGAGTCGTCTTCTTCTCTTTTTTTTCTTGTTCTTTCGAAAGTAAAAGCAAAATTACGCGTCCAATGAAGTGGCATGCTGTGGTACTTCACTGGATGGACACGGAGAAGAGAGAACACGTTCACAGGCTTAGGACCCCTCAGCAGGCAATTCCCATGTGGGTTGCAGTTGGCACCATCAAAATAAAGCTAAGCCTTAACCAAAAGGCCACACATGATTTTCCCAAAAGCTGACAGATCAGTTGGGCTCCAAAGATTTTGGACAAATTGGTTTGCTTATTGCAGTGTGTGCTACTCTGCTAACCTGAATAGCCGAGTTCATGATTCCAAACACCAACACTTCACCCTGGTAAAGGACTATTCCTGCTTGCTATTACATGGATAGCAGTAAGGATGTCTGTAAGGAAACACGGATTTGCAGCCACTAGAAAGGCTTATAAATTTCCAATGGCATATATCATCTAAATAAATAGTTTTGCCTTCTCATAATCATCATAAAGGGTCACAAATGTTTCTTTAAAGGAGTGCTCCACAAAGAAAAGGCTGTTTGTTAAGTGGTCAATTACTTCACAGGAAGTTTAGGGTAAGAATTAGGCTTTTTTAGGCCATCTTTTCACATTTTATCAGCCAAGAGCTTGCTTCCTTCAACAACCTCCGAGTAGTAAGCAATAGTTGTAGTTCTATAAACATGTTCAGTTGATTTATACTCTCAATGACTATACTAGGATATTGGTTGAATTCACCACGCTAGAATGAAATCTCAAAATTTGCTAGATTTGGCTAAATAATTGCTTCTAGTTTAAGTTTCATCGTAGCAGAATTTACCCCTAATGATGTGTGTACACATCTACACGTGATAAGCCTTTCAAGAGGTATTATTTCAGATGACGTGGGTTCGATCATTAAAGCTATCGTTTCCAGTCGACATGGGATAATGACATCATCATAACCCCCTGACAAAGGGTTGTGTAGTGCAATATAACTAACGTTTCCACAAACGACACTAATGATAACATGTGTTCACATCCACACATGGTAGACCTTCTAAAAAGTATTGTCTCAGTTGATATGGATTTAGCCATATAATGAGTTTTGTCCTTGAAAAAACACCTATTATAAGGATAGAAGACCTTCATGCTATGTAAGTTATTAAGGCTTTTGTCCTTATAATCAATATATGATAGTAGCATATCATCGTAACCCTCAAGATGAGGGGTTTGGGTAGCATCTCATGTATGGTATTCCCACAAACAGCACCACCGATAAAGCTTTCACTAGATTTAGGCCTTTTTTACAAACAATGATGGGTTAGATGTTACTTGCGAAATAACCATCTTATGTTTAATTCAATTTAGGATTTTTTATAGGTAGATATTATGTAAGAGAAGTGGATAAAGAGATAAATATTTTTCTTTTATGTTTGAGATGGAAAATATTCCTTTTTTGTCTCCCTTAACATGTGATTATATAACTCACCTTGAAAAAAATCCGGAGCTACTTACAGTGAAAGGTGACAATTCTATTGCGATATCCAAGCCTCTTGTTTAGGGAGCTATGATGATGTTATTATTTCACATCGGCTAAGAGATAAAAGTCGTAGTTATTTATATAATATGTAGGTCTACTTTGTTTTTAAGAGGTGCATATATTTTCAAGAACATAACCCATTACATAATTAAACCCATATTAACTAAGATAATATTTCTTAAAGTACCTATCATATATGGGTGTGAACTCAAAGCATCCACCTCCAAAGAACCTAATTAAAATGCAAAGGTTAAGTGTTATACCTCTGTGCATTGCATGCGCATCTTTCACACCATCGGAATGTATATATAGCAAGTCATGTGTTGTCCAAAAAAGGACTAAGCTCTATGCAATAACCACTTTCAGACTGTTTACAGCTGAAAAACCTTCTAACTTTGCGTTTGGAGTTGACTGAATATTCAAATAAAGCAAGAAAAGAAGGTCCTCCTACGACAAAAAAAAAAAGGGTCCGGTAATCATCCACAAATCTTGCCGATAATTACAAGATAAGCTTTATCACGTTCTTTCTTCAAGATGCTTCAAGATGCCAATGACAGTGGGATTTACTTTTATGCCTAAAGCAAGATATCTTGGTAAAACCAAAAGCAAGTGGCGGAAACATACAGTAGTTTGCATGTTGCTAGAAAAAGCTTCCAACAACAAAACTGCTTCTAATAAGAAGCTGCGGGATTGACCGAGTGTTTCGCCCTTTCTCTCATGGAAAGATCAACTGCGATACTGCACAGGATGTGTCTGGCCTTACGTCACAAGTTACTGTGAGGCGGCCACATCTAAATACTCATGTTATCAACCCACTTGTGACGTTGATCACATATAAACACTCATGTTATCAACCCGCTAATTCTTTTTATTTCACACAGGGTGAAACTTAACTTGGACGATTTCGTGAGAGATCAATTTTTCTCAACACCGACAAAATGACTATCAACCAAACATAGACTACAGGTGCCTTGACGGAAACCTTTTTTCCATCGTGTGAAAATTGCTCCAAATTCAACTTCCATTTGACACTGAAAATAAATTTTGATGTGAAAGAACGGTCGTCAACAGAATCGACTTTCAGAGGTTGGATTGATGAGGTGCTTGAGGTCCAATAGCTTCACTACCAACCAAACACCTTAGTTGCCTCCAACAAACGCACTTAAATAGTCCACTTTAGGGACCATTATTCACTATTCATTAGATGAAATTGTACTAAAATCGCTTGCCATTTGTTTGCATTTCAATGTATCTTTGCCCTTCAGTAAGTGGTAACAACCAGATAAGACCCCAAAATAGTGGCTTGATTGACCATAAACCAATGAAAGTTCTGAAACAGCATGGATGATTCTAATAGACTTCAAACCATAAAACAACGACAAAAGTACATAGTACCCAACAATTATGTGGTCCCATTTCAGAAAGAATCTTCTACACAGCTCAGAGTTACGATGGATTACATCAGGAATTAATTTGGGATAAAGACCTACCACCGAAACCCTCACTGTGCATTCTGTTGTTTAGAATAGTCTCCGAGTTGCTCCATATTCCAGCTTTCACGAGGCGCAACCTGTTTGTGGGAAGGAGTGTATAGCTGCAAAAATTTTAGAAGTTCAAAATTCTGTCAAGTAATAAGGCTCTATTAGTTGTAACTAAATATTAATTTCAAGAAAAAGCTATTGATAGGCTCTTGGAACAACTACAAGCCAAGTGGCTGGCAATGTCCCATTTGAAGTTACAGGGGGGAAATGCAACAAAAAGGATGGAATATGTAGTAAATGCACTCCCATTCTCTACATTCCAATAGAAACTAATGGAAGACATCATGTCGGTAAACATGAGGACGGACTTGTCCAAGTTTGAACCAGCTTTTCTTTCCATACATTATTTTCAATTTGTGACCTCATCAAACCAACAAACTGGAATCCACATCACTGGCAATTTTGCAATTTTTCATCGTAAATTTAAGAAGAAAATGTGTTCTTATCATCGAACATTTTTTTATAAAGAAAAACTAGTGAAATTGCTCCCGTCATTTTGAGGTAACAAAGCATGTGAATTACAATTGGTGCAACTACAAGCAAGTCTTATAGTTATCCCTTATTTAGTTATTTTTTTAACATTTTTTTCTTTATGTTTTCACAGAAAGTAAATTTTCTCCAACCCCGAGTATCTAAGATTTTACCTCCATCTTTTCCATAAGTTCTTTGGCTGTTGAAGCAGAGACAACAATGTCCCGAGCACCAGGCTTGATGAAACCTTGTTCGACACCATTGTCAAATAATGCAAGCAAACAGTTATAGTATCCATCAACATTTAGCAAACCAACCTGTGCAGAGTACCACTCAGTTTCAACATGGAAAGGTAGTTTGCCTAAATATGATCCTCAAGCATGGAGAATGGAAGGTTACCGGTTTCTTATGAATTCCAAGTTGCGACCATGTGATCATCTCTAATAGCTCTTCCATGGTTCCATATCCTCCTACAAGAATACACAAGTATTATCACTTATTATCAGAAGCATTTTAAAAACTAAAGAAATCCTGTTAGAGAACATGAATTAAGATCTCTACTTCTGCTTCTCAGGTATGAAATTATATCTGCTAATTGTTCATTGAGAAAATTGATGAGAACAGCAAAGATCATTACCAGGAAGAGCAATAAAAGCATCTGATTCTTTAGCCATGGCAGCTTTACGCTCATGCATGTCCACAACAGTTCTTACTTCTCCAACAGTTTGACCAGATATCTGGAATGTTGCAGAAAACAATTTACTGGTGAACAACTGATCACAATTTTACTGCTAAGAAGTATAACTTCTTTTCAGCAAAGAGAGCTAGAACTAATATTATAAAGGGTCCGGTAAATTTCTAACCAAAAAGTCCAGATGGGGATTAGAATGCTAAAGCAAAATACAAACAGATGAAAGTCCAAAGGGAAAAGCACTCCTAATATTTCAAAGGAGTCAAAATGATAGAGTTAATAACTTCAAAAGCAATAAGAGAAAAAACTTGTAAGACCTAAGCACTTAAGGAGTGAAAACCAGAAGCAAATCAAATTTCAAACAAAAAAACCTTGTCAGCATACCGGCAGTCCAAATTACAATCAGAATAAGAAAGATATTCACAAAAAGCACCATAGATGAAGACAGTGACAAAATTTTATTTGAGTTAAAAGCATAGGTACCTCAAGAGGCATGAGTGCTTTTGGAATGACCCTGCATTTGAGGAGCAACTATTAGTTTAGCACTGCAATATAATAGGAAAAGATCAAACACCTTGTGTTTAATCAAAACAGATAAATGAAAAAAAAACGAAGAGTATATTCCTCAATGCAACTTTCTTGATTACCCGAGAACATGGCAGCCCCCATCATACACTTTCTGGGATATCAAACCCATCAGTCCAACACTTCCTCCACCATAGACCAGTTCTATCTTCCGCTTCACCTACAAGCCACATTCAATATCAGCAAACCAGAAACCAAACTAATCATTGTAACAAAAGCTAAACACCATTTCCATTTTCACAGATAAGAGTCATTTAGACCATTAATCAGTACAAACCAAGATAAGTCTTGCTTGCAAACATAAACCCATTCTAGTACAAGAACTATCCAAACAAGTGCACTGAGTTACATATATCAAACACCTCACAGCAAGTATCCATAAATGAGAAAAAGTATCAAAAAGGTCAAATATTTGAGACCAACAAACACAAGAGCAATCTTAGTCAATGAAACAATATCTATGAAAAAGTGAGTTTATTGGACCAACCAGTTCATCTCCCAATTCAATAGCAGCATCGCTGAAGACTTGTCTGTTGCCAGAGTTGCTTCCACAAAACACACACACCCTCTTGAACTTGCTACTCCTTGTGTTGCCTTCTTCCATTCACGAAATCTCTATTACAACAACCACCTTAATGCAATCTCTATATATCTATATCCTCCTCGATTCTCAATAAGAAAAGGGGACCCTTTAAAAAAAGAAAAACAGAACAAAAGGAAAGACAACAAAAGAAGACAAAAAGCAATCAAGCAAAATCTTAAGTAGATAATAACATTACTTATTGATAAGTTGCAAGAACCAAACTTTTTTTAGAAATCAATGTTAAAAACTAGAAACAAAAATCTGGGTTGATCTTGAATTTAAGAATCATTTATTAAAAAAACTGAAGAAATCAAAAGGGATGTATCGTTTCTTATACATTTGAAGAATGAGAACATAAGAAGCCCACATGCTCCATGCCCTTTCTAATCCAACGTCTCTCTTTCGGCTTTGTTGTATTTTTACATATATTTGGAGTATTAAATTAAACAAGCATAGTAATTAAAAAAAAAATACTGCTGGTCAGTAATTGATGAATGATAAAACAAAAAAAAAATTATTTAATTTTCCTTGGTCAAACGCAAAATCCAAGTAGTTTTAACTTGTACATGACAAAAAGAATAATGAAGCAAATATTCCTTAAAAATTGCTTCTTTTTTTCACCGTTTGACTTTCCTTAGCACATTGATGGTTCTTGCACGCTCCAACTTCAAGTTGTAATGGTGTTTTGAATAATTTTAGAAGTTCATTTGATGGTTAAAAAAAATCACATTTTATTTTTAGAGTTTAAATTTTTTAATTAGAATTAAAAAAAATTCATCTAAATGCAACAAGCCAATATAAAAGCATTATTAAGATTTTCTACGAAGGTATTCTAACTCGAAAATACCCATGGAAAAAAAATATATTCTAACTATATACCTAGTGCCATTTTGTCTATAGTTCATACTAGTATTTTTCTTATTCAATTTAAACAAATTATTTACGTCATAATAAATATGCCTGTAAAAAAAATTAAGAAGAAACATGTCCAATTTAAAAGAGTATATATATATATATCCCATGTCTAATTTTACACTCCAAATGGGGTTTCTTTTCTTAATAAGTTCTTGTTATATTCTATTTTGGTGTAATATATCAAACATATTAGTAATAATAGTTTTTAAACTTTAATGGTTAATTTTATATCAGTTTTCGTGAATAAAGATTAAGTACTTTTTAAATTATCATTTATATTCAAATTGTTGTATTTAAAAAATGATTAACAATATTTTTTTAATTTTTTCGATTAAAAATAACGTTAGTAAGAGTTTGTTAAGGTTTAAAATAATTTTTTTTTATTTTAATGTTAAGGATAACCTTATAAATGAGGAAGCACATCCCCTGACCATCATGTCAATCCTCTCAAGTTATTGGTAGTTAATTTTTAGAGAATGTTAGTTTAATCTGATTGAGTAATGATGGGATTTATCATGTTATAAAATCCAAGAAGTTTAATAATAAAGTTAATGCATTGGATAATTAATTAATTTTATAATTCAAGCAATTTATTTATTTTTTTCTAGTTAAAGTGATTAATAGTTGATATGTGATGTTTACCATGTAAAGGTAAAGGTATCTTGGAAAAAGAAGAATTTTATGGAATTAAAAACTATTTGATGCTTATTAAAGTATCTTTTAGAGAAAAAAAAATAATGATATTTTTAAGAGAGTTTTTAGCAGCTTGGCAAATATATATGTACTTGAACTCGGCGTGTAGCTGAGCTTGGAAATGTACTAACATGTATTTGGGCTCAATTTAAAAATGTTGGGTCTGATAAATTACCAGAACCATATATACTTGGGCTCATCATATAACTGAATTCAGAGATATTAAGTCATTATCCTATCTTTTATCTTTTTTTTAACATAGGTTTTAGACAAAAATAACATGGGTAAAATACATTGATTCATCACCCCTTAAGTAATTTGTTTTCCCCCATAATATGACGCTTTATATTATGATATAAAATGGTTTTTATATATAATTTTTTTGATTTTAAAAAAAATTGTACTAAAAACTAACTTTGGAATGAAGTAATAAGTGTTTTTTTTTTTTTACATTACAACCTCACTTAAAAATGTATTTTGAATGTTTTAATATGTTATATCAAAATTGAAAAAAATACTATTTTTAATGCATATTTAATTTAAAAACACTTTTAAAAATTATAATACACCATAATATCAAACACACGTTAATGTAGCGTTTAATTAATGTCCTGAAGCAGAAATGACAGAAACAATGGAGACAAAGATATGTCTGGTTGAAGAAACAAATACACATACATAAAAATAAATGTCTTTTGTGATAATTTTGGAAAGAATTTTTGTACTTTCAAAACAGTAAGTATAAAGGAGACATGTCTCCAAAGACAATATTTTTTATTTTTATTTCTAAAATATCCTTGTAAAAAACCCTCAATTTGAAAATTATCTAACTAAGATAAGCAATGATAAAAATAGTTATTATCATAGTTTTAAAACCCAACTTGGTGGGTCAATCCACGACTAAGCCCGGCTCACTGGTAGAGGCCCAGTTTGACCCAGGTCAATGTAAAAATAAAAATGATTATTATTATATTTTTAAAACCCGATTCAGGAGTCGACTCAGGGCAAAGCCCAAGTCACATATTGGGAAGGTCAACTTCAATTGACCCGAGTCAACATAAAAATAAATAAAAATTATTATCATAGTTTTAAAACTGGACTCGAGAGTCAACCCGAGACAAGGTTCAAGTCACAAGTCAGGAGTGTCAACCAGACTGACCTAATTTGTTTTTTTTTAAATATTAAAGCAACCTTGCTTTGACCAAAAATTTTTTTCAAAAAAATCAACATGTTTTCGACTCGTGTTTTATTCTAGGTCAACATAGGTTTTTATCGAGATCAGGTCGAGTCAATCATTTTTTTATTTTTATAAACTTGGACCGGTCCAAGCCCCGAGTCAGCATGATTCCAGGTTAACCCGTCAGGTCAGTCATGATTTTATAACCAAGAATATTATAATATTAAAAAAAATAGACCTCTTCGTTTCTCTCCCTCCTTTGTTTTTTTTTTATCAGGGGACAGTAAACAAATACCACCTGCTACTACCTAGATGACAAGTGAAGACTTCCTCTTTCTTTTTTCTCTGACGTTACAGACATGGTGTTGCATTAATTCGTAGCTCTAATGTCACGAAGCAAAAAACATGATTTTTTTTTTTAATTATTTTTTTTTCAATTTAAAGGTAACGTAAGGAGGTGTTTGGCGTCTCATAAAAGGATTAAAATAAGAGCAGGTTAATGGATGGACAAAACAGAGCCGTCCCTTTGATGATATTATTTTTTAATAATAATGCTTTCTTTCATGTCTGGATTGCTGTCTTCTTGTGGAATGGTCCTCCTGACAGGGATGGATTTGTGCATTAAACCCCTTTCTCTTTCTCCACTTTATCATGATAGAAATATGGCATCAAGAAGCTCCACCGGACCCCCCCCCGGCCCTCCCTCCTCTCCTCCTCCTCCAAGGCCGGGTCTCATAATTTCGACACGACAATCCGACTTCATTTTTTCAACAACAACCACCACAGCAGCAGCAACAATAATATTATAGATTTAGCGTTTTTTTTATCGAAATTAAAATGATCCGAATTCAAAGTAATTCCAGATTTTTATATTGGATTGGGTCAATTAGATCTATCTTTGCTGCAAGTACTTTTGGCCAGGCTTCAATCCTAGAAAAGATGGGATGGGATTTAGATTGTGACTGGTTTATTCAATTTTTTTTTTTTTTTGTAGCAAAAAGAAATGGGCGGCCATTAGCACCATGTTTTTTTGTTGCAGCAAGAAATTTGTTTTATTGCGAGTCTTTTTCTTATCGTCAGTCAAAATCATGGTCGGGAGCCACAAAAAATACTCGTTATTTCTACCAAAGAAATAACAATATAAAATCCCATTAAAAAAAAAAATCAAATGGTATTTTATCAAACAATTAAATAAAGTATTCAAAGTGTTTTTTATACTGAAATACTTTAAAATGATGTTTTTATATTTTTTAAAAAATATTTTTAAGATCAACGTATCAAAATAATTCAAAACATAAAAAAATTAATTTTTAGTAAAAAAATTAAATTTTTATGGAATGCGGTGTCCAAATGGTGCCAAAATCTAAAACATAATCATGAAATATTGTGCGAAAAAAATGTTAGCTAATATCATAAAAAAAATTATGATTTTTTAAAAAAAATGAAATTTTAATGATATCCAATAAAACAAAAAATCAAATTATTTTCTAGTGAATCTATTTCAATGGGCAAGACTCAAGAGTTTCAGGCTTAGGGAATATATATAAAGAACGGGCCAAGTGCGTGGGTGGGCCTGCTCAGTGGGCCACGAGACTCGAAATCTCCAAAACGTGAAGCCCAACATGGAACTGAACTGTGCTAGACCATGAATCTAATTATAATCACTGCACAAGAGGCAAACAGCAAGCATTCTTGCCCATGTTTCCTAGAGATTGGTTAGTTAAGATAATCTCTCAGTATCGATGCACCTTTTTTTTCCTAGGATCCTCCTAGATATTGTGGAGGTTAGTTTTGCATTGCCTTGCGTAGCTAGCTTACAGCTAAGAAGAGAGAAGAAGGGAGAAGAAGAGAGATGAACGATGAGGATTTTCCACAAATACAACCAACTTAACCGTCAATGAAGGGCTTATCTGTATTGAAGCAGCACCCAGATGTCAAATATTGGCATCTTTGCCTCCTCGCCTCTATTTCCCTTCCTTCAATCCTAACTCCAAGCATTCTGTTTGGATACTCAGAAATTATAGAAAACAAGAAAAGTGGCCGTTTTTTCTCGATTTTTTCTTTATGAATATCAAAGCCAGTTCCTCCTCCTTTGGCACCATCTCAAACAATTAAAATCAACAAAGAAAAACTCCTTGACCCTTTTTTCCTGTATTGTTTATGCACTGGTTTTTGTATGAAATTTCTTTGGCCAATGGTCAATGAATTCGTAATCCAACATTTTCATTTTCTTTGTTCCTTGCAACAATGGCTGGAGCATTGGCTATGATCAAAAGTCTCTGCGGTGCCCGGTTTCGAAGATCACGATCAAAAGCATCAGAATCACCCCAACAAAGAGGGGAATCGAATTCGGATGTGAGCACCTCTCCATCATTAGCCTCCCCATCGCCGCCGCCACAAGCAGCAGCCATGGAAACAAGAACGGCGCCTCCACGTACACAAGCAGGCGGTGCAGCAGAATCTCACGATATAAAAGAGAATGATGCCCAGGAAATAAAAGAATTGCCTTTACCACCGGCTATGCAATTGACAGCCGAGACTACTTCCGCCAGCAACTGCATGAAAAAGTCTGCCTCCACGCGGAGTCTAAGCAGCATGAGCATGAAAGCCATAAGCATGAAGTTGCCAAGAAGCATGTCATTGGTGAGGAAGGACGGAGATGACAAAAAGAATCAAAAGAAGAAAGGGAAACCGAAGCATGAGGATTCAGTTTGGATGAAGACAATAATATTAGGGGAAAAGTGCAAGGTACCAGATGAAGATGAAGCTGTGATTTATGATGGCAAGGGAAAAAGAATCTCAACATATCACAAAAAGGCCTCGTGTTCTAGGCAGAATTCTCAAATTGATTTAAATGCAATTCCTTCTCAAGACAGGGAAAAGGGGGTCTCAAGAGAAGAGGGTGAAGAATTCTCTTGATGTTAATGGATCATCTTAATTTGTGTTATCAAAGGGTAGGAAACCTTTTCTGTTTTCTTTCTATGTTCTTCTTCTTCAAAAAATAAACGTGCATGGATTTATTATGATACTCAATGAGAAAATCAGGAGCAAAAATGGTTTTCTTCCTGCTAAAATTGTAATGATTTCAAATTTGATAAAGACAAGGTCATAGTCCTTTTAATACATTAGCAATTCCGACAGTTATATTATAATAGATGAATTCTATCAGTATCAATGTATGCAGTTTAACTTCCTCTGGGCAATCATAAGTTGTTAATGCAATATTATCTTGCTCTGGGCAATCGTAAGCTGTTAATGCAATAAAATCTGTCAAAATGCTACGTGAGGTGCTGCCATTCCTCAGTTTGGTTTAAAATAAAGAAAAAAAGACTCTACAATGGTATCACCACTAGACTTGTGTGAAGTTGTTCTTCCATATTTACCACCAAATTGCAAGGTGACCTCGTAAATTTAGAAAAAATGGATATCTCAACAGCCAGGGCTTTTGTCTTTGGTAATTCAAACTGCAGCCAGGATTGAACAAGTAAACATAGCTAATTGTAGTGCTGAATGCATTAGGACTAGATTCTAGAGTCACCTCTACAGTGGTTTCCCTGATGATCGGGCGGAAATGTTTTAACCAATGCCTCGAAATCCAACCTGTATTCAAAGCAGTTTCTTTAAGAACTTCATGATGATTTGTCATTTCCTACTATCGATCAAGGATATCAGTTTCGTCATTCCTTGGCATCTCAAGATTTCGCAAAAGAGACCCTTTCACCATCAGAAATTATCTAAAACCAATAAAATTACCGATGAAATAATTTTGTTGGTAAATTACAGTGATAATTACCGATGGATACTATTCCGTCTGTAATTTGGTTGGTACATACCGACGAAATAATGTTGTTGGTATATACCGAAGAAATTACAAACGAGATATGTAGAATTTTAACTAAATATAGTGTGCAGTAAAATTGACATAGTTCGCCTTATGATAAGGACTAAGAAGTGATTTTGAGCTGTTATATATGGATTTGTTATAACTAAATAAAAATTTGATCTGAATAGATTATTTGAATGATCTATTAGATATATTTATAAACTAGTGGGACAAGTGGTGCCAAAGCAAAATAACGATTCAAAATGACCATAACTTTCAATCCGACTGTTGGATCGCATTCAAATTTTTATAGGGGTTTTCAAAAACCATTTTCTTCGAGTAGCTATGAAATCGCTACTCTAACCTTCGTATCTTTAGATTTTGAAAACATCACTCCTAGGCTCAGTTTTGATAATTTTGATAATTTTCATTATTATTTTTGAATTTCATACTATTTAAAGATTTTACGCTTTTTTCTTTTATAATCTTGGATTTTTATTTTTATTTTTTAATTAAGGTAGGATTTCTATTCTATTTAAAATTTCATAAATCTATATAAAAGAAAAGAAGCAAACTTTATCATTATTATTCTAAAATAAATAAAATCTACAAACTTAAAATTTATATCAGCAGCCTCTTTCACTTATTAAAATTATCGTGTTCTTTCTGTGTTTTTACTGTCTTCAGCTTAAAAATCCTGCACAAACAAAGTGATGCCCTCAACTCTAGAAGGTTTATGATGCATCATTAATAATTGTTGAGATATTTTGAGAACATTGAAACAATGAATTAAGGTTTTATATCATTAAAAGCAAAACTATCATAAGAGGTCAGGATGGCCGAGTGGTCTAAGGCGCCAGACTCAAGTTCTGGTCTTCGAGAGAGGGCGTGGGTTCAAATCCCACTTCTGACATCCAGTTTTTGTTATATGACTTGTCTAAAAGTACATAAATCAATTTATTTGCATATTTAAATTAATTTTTTTTAATAATCTCATATCCAGACACTAAATATGATGTATTCATGAGTCCAATAATTATTAATTTTGATTTATATAATCTAAATTTCATAGTTTTTTTTTTTTTTGAAATCTTTAATGTGTTATGTCTTTTATTTATAGCATCTACAGGTTTATTCAAAACTTCACAGTAGAAAAAAATAAATTTACATACATGATGGGATTTTAAGTAAGAAAATTACTGTATCTCTCGTTGCAGTTTTGATATTCTATCACTGTGAACCAACATGAAAAATGGAAAGATGAGAGAAACATGGTGCTTAGCAAAGTTTCAATAATTAATTACTGTTTTAGTTATATGAAATTCGATTTTTATCTTGATTTTTTTTATTAACGAGGTAAGTTTACGCACACATTGATTAATCTCATGAGTTTTAAAGTTAACGATTATATAAACCTGCATCAATTATTATTATATATATATATATATATTATTTTCTTATAATTTTTTATGTTTAGTGTCAGGGAGGAGTGATCGTTTCAGAATCAGATAGCCCTCTTTCTCTCTTTTTAAGGGAGTCGTTATTGCTTTCAACTCACAGTGAGTGGTGCTTCCCAGAAAGGAGGTTTTCTTGTACTAGGACCTGTTAAGAGTTTTGATCATCTCTCATGGTGGATTTGCAGTCTAAGATAATACACTAATTGTATTATTTAGGATGACAGTCAACTGGAGTTGCAGATGGTAGCTGTAATTTTTGTTGACGAGTCTGCAGATGGTTGCTGTAATTTTTGTTGACGAGTCTGCAATTTATTATGTTTCTGAGTAACATTACCTAAAATATACTAATTCTATATTTAAAAGGAAGAAAAAAAAAACTCTTTGCATTTAAGATTCAGTTAGATGAACTGGGAATCAAGACATAGGCTGTGATTCAGTTAGATCAACTGGGAATCAGGACTCTGCATCTCATGAACCGCTGGAAAGAATAGGCTGTGATTTTAAGTTGGATTTTGATGTTTTGTTTCAAATATTACAGATCTACAAAATGCCTGTTGATTTTTGTTCTTGCTTTGAGGAAATATGAAATTTGGATCGAAGAAAGGATCACCTAACTATGGTCCAGGCAATACACCAGTTTATCTCAATGTTTATGACTTGACACCCATGAATGGCTACACCTATTGGGCTGGCCTCGGCATCTTTCTCTCTGGTGTGGAAGGCCGAGGCTCCCAAGTGTTTTTTTATTGAAATTAAGAACCCTTGTAAAACAATATGTATTTTTATTGAAATTAAATACATTAAAAAGAAAAGAAAGAATTATGCTAGAATTTTTTAAATGGAGTTTAAATTATTTATATTCTAAAAAAAATCAAATAACTCAATAATATGAAATTATATATATTTATCCCAACTTCTTGATTATCTTTTGTTGAAATCAAACTAGTTATTATCTAGAACATATTTAAGGATTTGCCGCATTTGTGGCTAGAAGAGCGCAATGCCAGCAATTAGCCAGACAGCTAACGTAGATAGAGTCAAAAGTCAAAGAAAACACAGCACTCCTATTATTATTAAACTACGTTTCTTTTTTCTTATAAAAAAAAAAAGACGCCCTTTTAAATTTCCTTCCTGAAAGCGCCTATTTAGAAGCCAAAAAAAAAGAAGATACAGGACAGTAAAACGTTGGAGAAACCTCCCTGCCTCCCTCCTTAATCTTTCCTTCATAGGTGAACAGAACAGAACAGGGTTATCGATACTTTTATGCGGTTTTGCTAAATTCACTAGCCTGTTCTCCTGTGACCCAAGAAAGAATCATTTACTGGTAGGTTTTCTCCAACAATTAATAAACAGGAGTATAAAAACTGTGTTAATCTTGATTGATCTCAATTGCGTTTTGTTTATTTGGTCATTTGGGTTAGCATTATAAAAGGGTTATGAGAATTATGTACTGTTTGATTGAAAAGTGTTGATATTGAGACGAGGGTTTGGATTATTTGGTCTGGGATTGATTGGATTTTTGTTCTTGCTGGTTTGGCTGAGGTTATTGGATCTGATTTTTTATTTTGGATTGGTAGTGATTGATAGAAGTGGTTATCTTGGAATGATTGTCGGTGGGTTTGTGATAGATCCATGGGAGAATTGTCGTGATTGAAGGGATTTGATTACTTGGTCTGGTGTGACTAGTTTCTTTGTGTTTGTTGATGAATATTGTTATTTTTGAAGAGGAGGATCGGCTTGTGAACTTTCCCAATTCGCTTCTGGGTGTTCTCAGGCCCTTGGATTTACTTGTTGAACGAAAGGTCTTTTCTTTTTGTATCCCTAGAGATAGATGGGATAAGGAGTTTTTCAAGCTTCAGAGTGGATAATTACTATTATCACCATCATCCATCTAATTTTCAAAGGTTGTGATTGTATAATTTTGGTTTGGAAATTGGAATTTTGGGGAAATGAGTTCCTCGCAAGGGTCCACATTGTCTTCTAATGTCGCCGAGCTGGTTGATGGTTCATCTGCTCACAGGGACGTTTCTTTGCTTGATGATGTGCCTGTTTATGTGAAGGAGCTCATTGCTGGTGGAACTGCTGGAGCATTTGCTAAGACTGTCATCGCACCACTTGAAAGAACTAAAATACTCTTACAGGTGCAGCACCTCTCCTTTTTATATGAATTTGTGGATTTCATGTGACTCATTATTTCTGCTACATGTAGTTAGATTTTGTTTGGATTAGCCATTATTAGGCTTTGCTGAAATTGAACTCTAGGTAGGAACTGTTTCTAATATGCAAATTTCCCTGTACTTTTGCAAAAAACTAGCTTTTTTAACTATTAGTTAAAGAACAGAATTTTGAAATTTGAACCAGCAGGTTCCGGGAAGAACTTAAGATTCTTGATCTCGAGTTTATTAAAATGGGTTTTTCTCTAAAACTTGTGTTCCTAGAGTAAGCCTGAAAGAGGATTCTGCTATGCAAATTTGGTGCTGCATGTGGATTTTGCATTATTGTTGCATCCTGCGCTGACCAGTTGTTTCTTTTTCCTTATTGACTTGCTTTCAAATGGTCCAATCAATTTGCATTTTTTTTTTTAACTTTCTTGCTTATTTTTGTAGACAAGAACTGAAGGGTTCCAATCTCTTGGAGTGTTTCAGTCATTGAAGAAACTATTAAAGCATGAGGGAATCCTTGGCTTTTATAAGTAAGTTGTAGTTTGTTTCTTCATTTACTTTTTATTTATACCAGTCATGAATTTAACATAGTTTATGGTTATGCTTTATGCTTTCTTCTAGGGGGAATGGAGCCAGTGTTATTCGGATTGTTCCTTATGCGGCCTTACATTTCATGACATATGAGCAATATCGTGTTTGGATCTTGAATAATTGCCCTGCCCTTGGTACAGGGCCTGTGATAGATCTATTAGCTGGTTCAGTGGCTGGAGGAACAGCTGTTTTATGCACTTACCCTTTAGACCTGGCTCGTACTAAGCTTGCTTATCAGGTAACTAGTTTGCAAGATTGTTATTGAAGCTTTTGTTTTTGAGCTTGATGGAAGCCCATGGATTTCATATTAAAGGGTAGTGAACAATGAAAGCGTGTTCTAATTTGTTTCTGAAACCTGTTTTTAATTCATTTTCATTATTTGGAAACTGTCTAAATTACGTTTCAACTCAAAGTAGTCTTATGTTGTTGAACACTTCAACTGTTCTATTTACCTGGTTTTCTAGAAGTAGATGATTCAGCATGTAATCTTCCGTCCTTTTTCTAATGGTTCTGCAGGTTGCGGACACAAGAGGGGGTTTCAGGCGTGGCATGAAAAGTATATGTGCTCAGCCTGCTTATAACGGCATAAAAGATGTACTTACAAGTGTCTACAAGGAAGGGGGAATGCGTGCATTGTATCGAGGAATAGGTGCGTATATGCTTGTTTTATGGTGATTTGCTGTCTGATGCGGTGCGTAGGCATTGGTGTCTGAAGGTGATCAATACTTGTGTTTCTTAGTATGTTATTGAGCATAAAAATTTGAAAAATACTACCTTTACATAGGAGCATTATCATGTCCATTATCAACTATAGTCGGATGGATTTAAATCATTAATGGTGTCGGTGGTGATTAAATTTAAACTGTAATTAAATTTGAACAGGTTTAACTGATCTCTCCAAATCAACCAATCTCCATATTTGATCAATTGATTAATTTAATCTATCTTTTTTTAGTTATTTTAAGTAATGATATGATTTAGTGTTTTTTTTATCATTAGTATCTCAATTTGTTTTTTATGGTTAAAATGAACGATACAAACAAAATGGAGATGGATAATTCTAAAAAATAAGGGAGACATAGAAAGGGCATTGCATGCAAAAGAGAAATGATATTGCACTTACCATTCTCAAAATAAGTAAATGACATGATCTTTGGTAATTGCAACTGCTAAAATCTTTTCCTAAACTGACAATTAGTTTCAAAAATCACCTCTATACAACGCTATTTCATCTCTTCTTTTTTGTTGAAGAAGCTGCTGCATCACCATTATCCTTGCTTACAAAACTCGCCATTTATGATGAATTCAAACTCGGATAATTTCATCATTGGATACAAAAATAAGATTTTTCCTAAATCCCATCAGCCACTTGCGTCTTTCCACAAAACCAAAATTGGATTATTGAATATTTCTGGTCAAAACCCAAAACTACCACAAGTTATAGCTCAATTCAGCTTTGCCAGTATGCCTCTTTCAGCTTTCCCACTAGGCCCACGAACATGAGCTCAAAAGCATCGCAGTCAGATACCTTGAAGACAAGTCCAGAACAGTTGTAACATAGAAACATTAAAACCACTAGGAGATCACTTTTCATTGATTTTAAGAGTGTGACTTGCATGCCACTGTTGATTCCACCCAGCTGCTTTTTCATGGCTAGTTAAAATGTCCAGCATATCATGAACCATAGAATCCTATATGTTGACATGTAATTTTGACAACAATGCTTGGAATAGTTTATAAGCTTTACTGTGATTTAACTTCTACTTTATACACACACACACATGATACTTGCCCTGTTCAGGTGGCCACAATGATGAAGTTTCCTTATTTGAGCAGGTCCAACCCTTATTGGAATCCTCCCTTATGCGGGTTTGAAGTTCTATGTTTATGAGGAACTTAAGAGACATGTCCCTGAAGAGCACCAGTCCATTGTGATGCGTCTTTCATGTGGAGCTATTGCAGGCTTATTTGGGCAGACAATTACATACCCATTAGATGTTGTTAGAAGACAGATGCAGGTATATCACAAAACTTGTGCAATCCTCATTTAGCTGGCTATTCTAGACATGACTATTACTGTAGGATGTAGAAAATTATCATAGTACAGCTATACAGGGAGTGAACTTTAGTCTATAGGGCACTTGTTGTAACCCTGTTAACATGAACTCCGGTATGAGTGATTGCTGCTTCTGGAATGTATCCTAGATGATAGATTTTCTGGTTCCTGAATTTATATTAGTGAATTGACCATGTGCTTGACCACTTGATCATCGTATGCCTCTTCACAGTTCAATGTTGGTAGGAAAAGCATGTCAAACTTGGTGTAACCTGTTTCAAATTTATTAAAAAAAAAAAATGGCAGCTTTTTAGTTGAGATTTTTAGTGTCAGCATACCCAGTTTGAAACTTCAACAAGAATTTTGGGATGTCAGGTTTTAAAGCATTACTGGAATGTATTTTACAGGTTGAGAATTTACAACCTTTAAGTCAAGGTAATGCACGATACAGGAACACATTTGAAGGGCTTTCTACTATAGTCTGCAATCAAGGATGGAAACAGTTATTTGCTGGGCTGAGCATTAATTATATCAAGGTAATGCTTTTAATTCATGGAATATTGCAACTGATATTAGACTCTTGTTATCCATGCATTTTCGCTGACAATCAAATATGTACTTCAGTACTTCCATTGCACATGAACTTCCTTTCGCATTTAAATAAGATAGTATTTACTAACCGTGTTCTGCTTGGTTGTTGAGTTTTTGGATTAAATGGGAAAAAAATTGTTTTTAGGTGCTTTCAAGTGACAACCATTTTAATATAATTTGTAATGGAAGAGGCAATTTTATTTGTGATCCCTTATTTGGGATGCATGTGATATTGGATATTAGGAGTACAATAAATTGCCAAGTGTTTTTATCATGTTTTACACCTGAAGACTCTTACATAGATGCTTTGGATATTGATTTCAATTTACGTGTTGTGCTGACTGTTTTGATTTTTAATTGGCTTTCATGTATTGCCTAAAGCTCACCACTTCCTCTTTAGTTATTATAGGCATGCTATTGGTGGTGGTTTATTTATTTACATAGATGGTTTGTGAAATTTTGATCTGCCAAGGAACTACAAGAATATGATCTTCTGTCTTCTTGCAATGCATTGTGGAAAGTGAAATGCAAATCTTTGGTTAAAATTTTATTGATTATTATGATTCATTAGAGAAAATGAGAGAATTTTGATTTTTCTCCTGGAGTAGGAAGTTTTTCCTCTTTTCTTCATTCCTTTTCTTTTGTTTTTTTTTTTAAAGGATCGATCTGATAATTCTTTTCCTTGATGTTTTCCTAAAATTTCTGGCAAATCACAAAACCTGATGCACTGCTGATATCTGGAAACTTTTTTCCCCTTTTCTGACTATATGAAATTTGCCTGTTCAAAACCACGTTTGTTCTTGAAAGCCTGCTACACCAACCTCTTTATGGTCGCATGACTTTGTAGATCATTGTGAAAATGCTGGACCAACTATCATCATCAGAAATTTGACCAACTAGTCAGTAAAAAGAAAAAAAAGCAGAAAGTGTGGAAGTATTTTCATCAGGCAAATGGCCTTTGCTATTACTAGGTTCATGAATGCTTTATAGAGGCCATGTACATTGCATTATTTAGTCCCATAATTGATATGCATGCATGGAGTGGGAAGTGTTTTGAAACTAATCTGAGTGGTTCCATGCTTTCAAAATGTTCACTAAGATTTTGTTTTTCATTACCCTGTGATTGCTCTTTAAGCTGGATTCACAGTGAGTTTGTAGTTAATAACATCGTTTCACTGCCTATTGCCAGATCGTTCCTTCTGTGGCTATTGGCTTCGCTGCATATGACACGATGAAGGTTTGGCTTCGGATACCACCTCGACAGAAATCTCAATCAATATCTCCTGGATAAATCTCCAGCTGACTAAGTTTCCATTACAACTATACAGTGCTCAACTAGTAATTTTTCATTGTTGTGAGACTTTAAGATATTTGATGCACAGGTTAAAGGTTTTCTATGCGTGGTGGATTTGATTTTCAAGATGATTGTTGAGCGCAATTTGGACTGAAATCATTACTGGAATCAAAATTAGGTGACACTGCTGTCTTTAAGTCTTTATAAAATGTGCTCGTTTTATGTTGCTGCAATATTAAAGTAAGCCACAGAGAACTATTAGAGTAGCTCTTCTTGGTCTTATTTGGCAGGTTGTCACGTGTCAGTATAGCCACTGGCTATGGTGGCCCATGAACATTGGCCATTTTC
>Ga0325410_1001290_pt1 | contig 27632 bp, 14 predicted proteins | sample PopdelMetagenome_16_FD_206182 | JGI IMG/M metagenome (GOLD analysis project Ga0325410, IMG submission 206182) | Populus deltoides microbial communities from Bellville, Georgia, United States - Xylem-PdIQD-R3 | ecosystem: Host-associated > Plants > Phyllosphere > Stem > Wood/Secondary xylem...
GTATCAAAAAGTAATCTTATCAAACTTGATCTAATCATGACCTTATTAATTGTAAGTAAAAAAGAGGAATCTTCTTTTGATATCCAATCAATATGTCCATTCAACTAAAATTGTAGTATGATTAATGCTTAGCCCATTAAATTGATGACCATGAATTCCAAATTTAGGGTTTAAAAGGATTTTTTTTTTTTTGCTTTACTGTTCTTTCCAATCTGAACTGTTCTCTCTGACGAAGTTTCTTCAAGTGCTAGTTGTTGAGCCCAATATCAGTTTTGAAGGATACTAAATTGAAACCCAAATTCAGCACACTTGTGGATGGGTTTGGACTTTGTCATAGAGATGGGTTGTACCGGCTAGAACTAACTACCGATCCTTTTTAGAAACACAAGTCAAATCATATTTTTTAAAAAAATTAATTTTTTTATTAAAAATTATTTTTTAAATATTTTTTAAATTATTTTAATATACTAATCTCAGAAATAATTTTTTAAAAATAAAAAAATATCATTTTGATATATTTCGGCATGAAAAACATTTTGAAAAATAACCACAACCATACTCTTAAAAATACCCTTATTAAATTGATATGGAAAATTTCTATGTTTTTGTTGATATTTTTATATGAAAATTTTAAAGTTATTTTTTTAAAAAATGTAAATGTGAATTTTTTATAATAAAAATCATTTTGAAAACTTACTTTTAATTGTATTACACGTACTTAGATTGCATTTAATTATGCTCTCGAGACATAAAAAAAAAATAATTGAGATAAAAAAATATATTTAATTATATCTTCTATTTAAAAAGATAAAAATCTACTTCAAAACTATTTTAATAATATATTTATTTTATATTTTTTCTTCATTTTCATCATTTTAACCAACATGTTTTTATTATTTTTATTCTAAAACACTAACCAACCGCACCATTAAATCCATCAATTCAATTATTTTCAATTTTGCATGAGTGGATTTGGTGGCCTTGCTTGGAAAACACCCACCAAAGTAAGGCTTTGTTTGGTGGAAGCAATCGTGCTACTAGCTATACTTTGCGTTGTTGGCTAAGTTCAAATTGTTAAGATAAATTAATTTTTGGGCCAGCCATCTAAAAACTGAGGCCGTACGTTCATTAATATTGCTAAGAAGCTACTCACTGTATTTTTATCAGGGATGATTATTTTTGATTCAGTTAAGTTTTTATAAAAAAAATAATTAAATTAAAATATATTTTTTTAAAAGTTAAAATTAATTTGACTTGGTTTTTTTTTATTTGACTCAATTTTTTTCTGGGTTTTTTTGTTCGGTAATGTTTAGTAATGTTGTGCATAATATTTTTAATAAAAAATATATTAAAATAATATTTTTTAAAATTTATTTTATTTTATTTTAATATAAATACATCAAAATCATCATAATTATCTGAAAAAGCCAATTAAAAAAAATAATTTAAAAAACATTCTAAAAATAACATATCAACTAGCATTACCAAACACACCACAAAAAAAATGCTGTTAAATCATCTTACTTAAACCATACCTTGTAAAAAATGTGGGGAGTTCGTAAACAACAATTAAAGGGGTGTTTAGAAATATAGTTGTGGTTATTTTTTAAAGTATTTTTCATTCAAAAAAGTATTAAAATAATATTTTTATTTTTTAAATATTATTTTTGACATCAACATATTAAAATGATATAAAAACTTCATTTTTCAAAAATTGAGAAATGATTTGTATTTAATGTTTAGTTATTTTTTAAAGTATTTTTTATTTAAAAATAATAATATTTTAGTTTTTTTATATTAACATGTCAAAATAATTCAAAAAAACTAAAACAAAATTTATTTTAAAAAAAATTCAAATTATTTTAAAAACTTCTTCTGCCTGTGAAAACAAACTAGGTCGTAGTTTGCCAAAAAGTTGAGGCATTATACGTTGATGGCATCATGAACTTCAATCATTCACACACACACACACACACTGACACACACACACACACACAAACAACACACACACACACACACACACACACACAAACACACACACACACACACACACGTACTACAATCCCTTAAAAAGAATAATCAGCAGACACCATGATAGCTCTGCATCAGAATCTATGGCTAGGTCATTCTAGGTTTTGGGTTCTGTCCACCTTTTGTCCCTAGCTTGCATCATAACTTTAACACGATAGTTCATGTTGGACTCCAGTTTCCTTCACGCACACACCATTCTTTTTAAATTCTATTATATTATATTTTTGTATAATTTTTAATAAAAACAAATATGTTATTTGATCGTATTCTCCCTTTAATTTCCACATAAAATTATATTTTTCTTCGTTTGAAAATTGTTTTTATATAGATATAAGGATATAACAAGAATATTTCGTATGATTGATCAAAATGTTTAAGAAATAAAACGTTTTGAAAATAAATGAATCATATAATCTTTTTAAAAAATTACATTCTTATAGCTAAAGAAAGAGTATTTTTAGATCGAAAACTATAGTTATTTCAATTTGGATAAAAAAAAACTTAATAAAAGAATATATTAAAAAATTATAAGATATTAAGCAAGACCTAATAGAAACAAGTAGGAAATAAAAACATATTGAAGATCAATTCAATTATATATATATATATATATATATATATATGTATAAATTATGGAATTTATCTAAACTTTTTTTTTGGTTATTTTATTTCATTTTATTACAAAAAAAAGAGGTACTAAATCAACACCTCCTAAAAAAAAAAAACGAATATCAATTGATTTATAGTCTTAAAGTTTCACTGGTTTTTTCAATATTGTAATGTTCATTTATTCCTAATTAAAACCCCCACAATTGTTGCTTTTCAGTTCCAACCTAATTTATTATTTAAATTATATTAACTGTATTTAGGATGGTTGATAGTGATGACAAATTAACCGCTAAAGCCTGTATAATTGATGGGATTAATTTTAAAGTCGAAAAAATTGTAAACTTGAGTTTTCCAAAAAGTCCTCCTTTTAGTTTTATATTAAAATGTGATCATCCTTTAAATCTTTAAAATTAATCTTAAACTAATTTGTGCAAATATATGTGTGCTTGTTTTGAAAGAGTTGTAATTGGATTTTATTTGTTCACGATGATGCAGAGTTTTTTTTTAAGAATTGTTTTATAAGTTAATTCTTTATTCAATATTATTATGTTTTTTTTTTCTATTAATAACGTTTTAGCAAATGATCAAAACTTAGACTGATAAAATAAAAATATTTTAGATGTCTTTATTTTTTTATCTTCAAGAGTTTTAACTTTAGACAAATCTAGATATATAACCTTATCTTCTTCGTCACATTGCTTGCATATTATTACTTAGCTAGCTTGAGCTTGTTTAACTTTGCTGCTATGTCTTGTTTTACTTGAATGTGTCATTCTCAAAGAAGCAGCACTGCTAATTATCAAAACATGGAGTACTTTCGACGTAAATGTTGCGTTACAAGTAGTTGGCCTACCATTAAGGCTATATAAATGTTGGTAGCTTAATATTCTTGAAAGACGAGTGTGAGTTGTTCTCATTTATTCTCCTCTTCTGTTCCACAAAGGTCTTTTCCTGTACTTTCTGGGGAGCCAGGCTGTTTGTGGCATTGCTACTGGGAGTGGCACCTTGAGGAGACAAGACTTATCTTTTCAATTCTTTTTGGTTTTTGAAGTGGTTACTGATTTCTGGGGTCTGTGAGCATGATCATATTAGCATGCACAAGTTCTTATGGTTGAAAATGGCAATCAGTTGAAGGTTGATGTACTTTGATTTGATGAACTGAGCTATCCACTGAACAGTTAATAAGATAATATTTGTGCCTGCTAATTAATATAAACCATGCTGTCCTATCTTTGTCATCTTCTGGTGTCATCATGTGATGAGCTTCTTCGATAAAATGTCTGGGGGACTTTAGTATGGAGTTCGACATAGGCAGTTAATTTCACTTTGAACTAGTCTAGATGAATATATGTTGTCACTCTGTCATCAATTTCTCAACCTAAGCAAATCCTAACGCTTTCCTCCTGTCCTGTCCTTTTTTTTTTTTTTTACAATTCAAAGTGAACTCAATGGATAATTGGTTGATATTTGGGAATATATTCTGGTTTCAGAGTCTTCAATGTGAAGGTTTTTGGCTTCAGTATACATGTATATGGTTAATTGGCTGTAGTTTCTTGATGCTGATCTTCCGACCACCGAGACACTCCCTAAGGAGCTCCATCCAGTATTCTTTCTATTTGTTGCAGCTCCAACTGTTGCTTCTATGGCATGGGCAAAAATTCAAGGCTCATTTGATCATGGATCACGGATAGCTTACTTCATTGCCTTGTTTTCTCACTGGTGAGTATCTGCCACCTAAGTTGATTAGAGAAAGTCCTTATACATTATATTTCTGCCGTGTACATTTTCATGAGCTATCGACTATGTGAAGCAGTTCAGACTAAATTGCTTTATTTGGCTTGTTAAAATTTATTCCTAAACTATGCTGTCTTGATTTTTTTGCCATTTTTCAGGCAGTCCGTGCGATTTGTTTCCGAGGATTCAAGTCAGTCAATGGCCATTGAAGCTATTTTGTTTTTGTCTCCTACCATTTTGCTTCTGAGGTTTCCTGACATTAATAATCTCTTGAATTTACAGGTTTTCATTGTCATCGTGGGCATACACTTTCCCTATGACGGGCGCTGCCATTTCAACTATCAGGTACTCAAATGAAGTCACGAATGTAGTCACTCAAGTTCTTGCTGTCATACTCTCTGCCGTTTCCACACTCACAGTATCGGGTCTGCTGGTATCGTCAATAGTGCATGCATTCGTACTTCGGGACCTCTTCCCTAATGACCTTGTCATCGCTATCAGCAACAGCAAACCAAGACAGCATCATCACAGGAAGTGGTTCCATATACGACGAGGAAGCTCGGATGAAAAAGAGATTGAACATTACTTAAAGTTCAGTGACTCAGATGTCAAGGATATAGAATCTTCTCTAGACCCAACCACTTCAGCTCATTAAGTAATGCCCATCACAATGAAGCTTATGCTTCCACATCCTTAGCAGGTCCTAGCCATTTTGTGGATCTTCAGCCCAGTCATGCGAGGAAATCATAACCTAGTAATTATGAAAGTTCCAATGATCATGGATCAAAAAGGAAATGAAGATTGATGCGGTAAGAGTAGAGTTCTGTAAAAAGAACTAATAAGATGCGTGTTGTACGTATCAGATAAGTACAAGTAATATCTATGCTGTTGCAAGCATACTTTCTAAGAAAACAAAAACCAGGTAAATCAAAAGAACTTCACTTTTTCCGAGACCATTTGACAATTCATAATAAGAAAAATGTAGTAGAACAGGAAAACTTGAGACACTTTTCTGCAACTACCTAAGCAAAAAGGAAGACAATTCGGTGGCCTGAGTGATCCATAATCTGCTCTTATTTGTCTTGCCACTTCTTGAAACTAGTCCTCAACAAGGAGATTGTCCCTTATTGAAACTTGTCCTCAACAAGATTTTCTTCTAAATTGCTTTTTTCATCTTTTCGAAAAGTTATATTATAGGTACATCTGAAATTGTGATGTTGAGGACAGGACCTGCGTGTATCTCCGCACTGCACAAACAAAAAATTATGATCGTACAGAAAAGGGAAGGGAAACAAAGCAGAGTAACACAGAATAGCTATATATCTTCCCTCCTTTAACTTTAAAAGTTAAGCCAATCTAGGACGTGTTCAAGTTCTAAATGACAAGTGAGTGTGATGAAATGTTCGTTGGCTTTAACATTCTTCATAATCTCAGCCTAAACCGTGACTAATTTTTGCTCCAGGTATAAGCTACAGGTCCATGAAGCTATTGAGTTTTATTACAGCTTGCAATTCTATTTTCTCAGCATGCAATGCAAGTTCATAACTCTAGTATTCATGACATATATCTGAAATTTGAGGGCCTTATTCCACTTCAAGCCAAGAAACTCATGAGTTGCCCAACAGCATGTGATTTCAGCCACACGCACATGCCGACTGTTTGGAGAGACAGGAAAATTGTTTGGATCTTCCATAGGGAGACATCCAAAACTAGAATACACTTCTGTTCATGGTGATAATCAGCAGTTCGATTCGGCTACGGCATTATGTCTTTCTGTATTATTTGGATTCATCTCCTAAAAATATCGAATACTTAACAACTCATTGATATTGACCCTGCCTTAATGTAAGTATACATAAGAGTGGTGCAAGGTCTGCGAAGGGAGAAAGTTCCAAGTATCATTCGCTGTCCTGAAACTTGCAACAACGACCTTATTCCGAGTACATCCGACATTAGGCATGGCACAAGGTCTTGTTCTCCTGGTCTACTTGTTTCAATACACTCCCAAGTTCTCCGTAGGAATCCTCAAATCGTGTAGCAATATGACAATGAAGTTACATTTTCGTTCTTGATATTGGTCATGATCAATTAAGGTGTTCATTTATGTTGGTTTCTTGTCTAAACATGCTTCAAGCCTGTAAATTTACATGAAAGCAGAATGGATTTCATTATGACTGTTTAACACATTTCAATTCTCCATCATGTTCACATTTATACCATATTCATCATTGTATTGGTACTTGAGTTGCAGCTAGTGCCTATGAAAATATATGATCTTTTAATCTCTAGAAAGGAACCATAATTACCATGAAGATTTTGGTCAGTCTTGGCTAAGAATCAAATTTTATCAGAACTAACTCTTAAATATCTCCAGAATTACTGGCCTGTAAAACTGTTAAGAGTGTAGTTTGTCCACCAACCTTTGTTGCCTTTAAACAAACACTCCAGCGCAATGAACCGTGTAATTTGTCTTGTTTTCGCGACACAGACTGACTCTATGGTTTGTTTTCATACTGAATCTCTTGTCTTAAATATTTGAGGACATAATTGTAGAAGCCCCATAACCTCATCTTTGTATCTCTATGCAATGTCTTGGTGAAAGCACTGTTATTATGACATGGGGTGTCTTGTTAGTAGATACAGTGACCAAAGAATTGATAGCAGCGACAAGTAGCATGTATGAGGTCTCGGTCCCCACGCTAGGTTGATGTAGCTACAAGAGAAAAACAAAAGCTATAAAGCTACCCTTGGCTGTGCTGCTTTTGTGGAGAAGCAGAAAATCCAACGAGGAAAACAAGAGGAAGTAGATAGGAAGAGAAAAATCGATGTAATCATACTTTGGCACTTCTCCTAGCACATTTTGTCAATGTCTCCCTATCCTACTTGGTGACATGTGATAGACCTCTCCATCTTTGCCTGTTCTGCTTCAACCCTAATGGCTTATATTTGGCCAGCTATACTAGGTTACGTTACTCCGCAATGGCTTGAAATTTGAGATCTAATGTTGGAAAGAATGGGCAGTGTTTATGGAGGCCAAGATACATCACACACTGGGCCCCATTTCTGAGGGGACCAGAAACTCTCACTTCTCAGCTTTTATCAGATGGAATGGTCCCTAAAGATAGGTCTACTTAAAAGAAAAATGTACTCATCATGTCACTTTGTTAGACTTTCAGGTACTGTAGTCAGATAATACTAAAATCTCAATTACCACAAATTTTTCTTGTTGAACTGTTACGTTGTACTAGGAGTGGACTTGGTAACAATATATCTGCAAGAAATTTATCAATTGCAGAATCCATTAATAAATCTGCAGAAAAGACTGTTGTGTGCTTAGATCTAAGACGGACTTGTTCGAACTAAACATTATCAAATGATTTGAACTCTTTGACATGGAGGAACTTGACAAGAAGAAAGCAGGCACAAAGTAGGGTCTCTTATTATTGAATGTTTCTCTCTAATATAGTTGGGTTTTAAGAAGTTTACAGCTTTTTAAATAGTTTGAGTAAGGTTGGGAAATCAAAACTCTAAATCAAATAGGAAAAAATAATATAAAATCTGAAATTAAACTGGAAAAATCCAAAATCATCTTCTTGGCCTAATTTGTAGGTGTTTTCAAATTCCCCTAGTTACAGCGAGACATGTAGAACTAGGCTTGTATAATTTTCAAACTGAATTTGAACTCGATTCAAAGATCGGATCAAAAGTTACGGATTTTTTCATCTAATTGACTATCTAGTGTTATTAGGTAATTTTTGGGGCTTAACTCTAAGTATGCTAGGCTTTTTACATGGTTCGGTTGTGACAAATCCTCAACCAACTATTTAGAACCATCAGATGCTTCAGACCCGCTTACATTACTCTTGCTTACCCTTAGAAATGAGTTAACATTATCCATGATAATTCCCAACCTTCGATAATTATGGAACCAAGTTTTTTAATCAGTTGATTTGGTCAGGGAAGAGTCTGTCACTGCACAATTATAGAGCAAAGAGAAATGTATGCTACAATACTGCTGCAAAGATATGGGCACAAAAAGAGTCCATAACAATGATTGTGTTAGAAAAATCAGTCTGAAGGCACTGCGGAATGGAAGTTTGCCCAAGGTTGAAGCAATGTTACCTTCTGTTGAACTTTCACCTGCTTTGGTGTTTGCTTTAATCTTTACGTGATCAGTTGGTACCATACTGCACACAAGAAAAGAATGGAAGTTTACTTCATAGTCGTAAATAAACTATGGTTTCACGCAGCATATGTTCCGTTCTGTTTCATCATTAGGAGACCTGCTTGCAGGAGGGATATCTATCAATTATGTTCAAGAATTTCTGATCCAAATTCTTAACTGTCCCAAAATCGATCAACATGTTGTCTTTTCAGTGGGAATCATAAACTTTCCTAATGATATCCGAATAACCAGTTGTCGTAGCTTAATCAAACAGTATGATTTTGGCACACCTAACTTAATTATGTTTTCTCAAATTGTGTGACAGTTCATGTCTTGTAAACTTCAGCTTGTGGATTTAAAACTACGATTTCTGCTGGTGTAAGAAAAGAATGACTACTGGGATAGGACAAGAAGGAAAGAAGGAAAGAAAATCTAGCTTCCGAGAAACCGAAACAGAAAATGAAAAATAGTCTGATATCAGTTCTGACAGAGACACAAAGCAGACAAGCATCTGCCTGTAAACTTCAAATTCAGTTTAACCATCAGACATCTAATTTCAAGAAATCTTTCAAGAATTTCCATACAGAGTGAGAGTTAAGCAAGTAACCCATCATCAGAGTTCATATTATATAACAGGCCGACTTATTATTATTATTATTATTATTATTATTAAATACAGGCATGCCCATATTGTCAAATTGTAATAGATTAACATCTCCTGTGATTGAATTCCGTGCCAATTGATCTTTTAAGGCAATTAAAAATCCATTGTATTAAAATAACATTTGTTTCTACAAAGTTTGAGTGCACAAGCTTAAAGTAGTTGAAAGGATCATTTCTACAAGACGTGGGAGAAAAAAAACCAGTTTCATTCAGTCATGTAACCAAAGTATCAAGACGGTTCAGTTACGTCAAAGAATCATCTGAACTAAAAAACTTCAAAACCCAGAAATTAACATGGTTAAACTTACAGTAGCATTATTGTTTTTCCTAACAAGCAACAATAGTCAATAAAATCACCATGAGTAAATAGCCCTGCTACTGGGACACTGATAAATCCAAGCTAAACCTGGTGCGCCTCAACTGAGGCAAAAAGACTGAACCTAGGAAGTGCACCTCAACTTCATATCCCTAAGGTTCATCCTTATTCCCCTAGGCTAAACCTGGTGGGGCGTACTCGAGCGTCGTTGTCCTGTAAGGTTCAACAACATGGTCCAGTGTAGGCATTTAGGCATCTGAAAATGTTTATCATTCTTAGAGGCAATGATACAAATCTAAAAAGAAAAGGTGTCCCGAAGACAACCTGTGGAGATTGAAACAATAATAGAGTGGAGATATTATATGAATAGAATAATCTGTTAGCTGTCCCATAACTTCAACATAATCCTGATTTCATTAAAAGAAAACTATACAGAAATAAGGGAGAGAATCTTGTAGTAGCTGGTAGCCTAGCTTTTCTCCCATAAAGGAAAAGACAAAAAAAAAAAACAAAATTTTAATTTTATCCTTAAATTCTTCTTTCTTTTTCTCTTCCTCATGGCCGACCATCCACACAACTTCTAAACACTCCCTTATAAGAAAACAAATTTACATTATCCTCCCAGAAGAATAGAAGAAAAGAACAAGAAACAAGTGGTTGCTGATCTTTCTTTATTCCTCTCTCTTTTTCTTTCCCATGTGAATATCAACATTGCTGCTTTCCTTCTCTTCTTTTCAACTCCTTTGTACAACGACATCAATTTATTTCCCTGAAAATAACATATATGAAAGAATGTCATAAAAACCTGATGATTTTTCTACTGTCATTGTAAAGTAATATTCATAACAGGATAGAGACTATTGAAAGTAGATAATCATAACTTGGTGAGAAGATTGAGTTACCATTGGATCTTTTGCAATGGAGTACTGCCTCATAAATAGAGCTCTCAGAATCACAAGAGCTTCGCCAGCAATCATCGACAGAATATGCTACACTGATTCTCGGAGATGTTTCTGCTGAATATACCCAGTTCTTCATTACCTGAACTTTTGAATCAATATTTTCATCTCTTGAACTTGACCTGTGGCCTCGAATTCTTCGATACAATGGCCTTAGAAAATCCAAGTATTTCTGAACTATTTGCTTTGACAATCTCCTGCACCTTCTTAATGAAGAACAACGTTGAGGTTTACAAGCTGAAACCACAGTTTTTGGTGCATGAGAAGAGGTAGGGAGGGCTGAGGTTGAGTCTGAGACATCATAAGCCTCCATCTTTAACGGATCGACAAAGAGAGGCATGACATAGCCATTGGAGAAGAGCTCATCAGCATGGACGAGAGTAAGAGGAGATTGTGAAATGGGGAAGTCAAATTTGAAATCCTGAGAATTTCTGAAGAATCTTTTTGAAGGTGGCATTCTTGGGTCCATCTCAATGAAGGAAGCTTCATCTGATGCATCGAGTGAGGCCCTGAGAGAATTGTCTAGGCTTTCCAAAGATGGCTTCAGATTAACTAACCAACTGTATGAGAAGCTTTCAATAGAGAGAGGCTGTGAAGTTTCCATTGGTGTTACTCTATGACAAGATATGCAGGAGAAGAGAGCAGATAATATTGCTAGAAATATTACGGGGAAAGAGGGGTAATGTAGGTGTATTAGCAAAGGTCCTCTGCCTATAGAATATATCTCAAGGCACGTATATATATACCACAATATATATCCTCTTTATAACAATCGGGTATGTGGCTGTCTGACAAGAAACCATGAATATTAATTATTGAAATAGAGAAAAGGGGAAAGGAAACAGAAATGTGTGCCCCACAGGCACCCATTATGCAGAACTGTTTGCATCACTCCTTTACCCCAGTTTCTCTTTATTCATATTTTCTTTGAACTTCAAAGAGAAGATGGATTCCCTTTACAAATTTCCTTTGTTCATTATTTGGTTAGAGTTGTCACAAGCCAAATAGTACAGATGTGGTCCATTGGGATGAGCTAGTCATATCGGAACTTGATCCTAAAAGGACTAGTAAAAAGTTGTTAAGGCCTGTTGAAGCATCCAAAGCAACATCAATTATGCCATCCAAAAGTTCAAACCATCATGGTTATGTTTTTAGATAGTTCAAACTAAATTCGAGAGGCCTAACAATAAGTTTTAGTTTTTAGGTTAAATTTCTTAGCAATGAATCCAAGCTATTAGGTAAGGCTTCGTAGAATAATTCATGCCATATTTTATAACAAATTAACTGAACCTTTGTTGATTTTGTAGTTCAAAACCAAAGAGACCTAGCAACAAACTAGAAAGGAAGTTGTAAATGAGGCTGGTTCATGCATATACTTCAGCTAACTAAAAAGAGCCATCTAGAATCCTAATGCAAAAGGCATGAGGAAAAAAGAGAATGTTTGCTTTAAACATGTTTCTAACAAGTAATTGGTAGGCAATTAGACTTTTTAAGATGCAGGTTCATGAACACTCTCTATTGTTTATCCGACCTGCTCCTAAAGCTAGAGCATAAAGGAAGTATAATCATTCTTATGCTTTGAATGTTTCTCACAAACTTACTTTCTATACTTTCTTTGTAAACAGAGTCAATATTGCTTAGCCTGCTTTAGTTTTGTCATTTTCCTTAAGTGATCCATTATTCTGATTCTCATACACAAGGCTCATATAATAAAGTAAGTCATTGATTATAAGAATCTATTGATATATGCTTGCTAGCTCTGCTCTCAACTCTTTGTTGCGTTACAAATGTGATTAGGCCTTGAGAATCTATGCTCCTAAGCTCCAAATTGATGAGTTTCCCCGACCGTATCAATTCGAAAAAGAGCAATGTCAAACAGCATTATGAACCAGGAAAACTGGCCGGTTGAAATTACTGAGAAGGATCGAGTGCATTTAAAATCCTGGGTTCTGATAAATTTTCATAATCTGCAGACGCATCTGAGATAAAAATGTGTTGACAATATATGCTCATAAGAAAGGTTGTGATATTCCCAAAAATCTTGCTTCTGTTGGAGGAAAAAAGAAACAGAAGATTAGATTTTGAAAAGATTTACCAATACAGTACAGACAACTATGACTAACAGTGTCCCCTCTCCTCTCAGTGACAACAATGTCAGAAAAAAATATAATGAGACACTAGACATTAACTCTAAGTTCAGTGCATAAAATACACTAAATTAAATGAAATCAAAACATCATACGTAGCAATGTTTTTGTCCTCGAGTCAGTTGAACAAGATGCATTTGGGAAGAGCATTGCGCGAGGAAGAAAATATCACCAAGTTTTTCTTGGTGTAGAAATTTCAGGCTTTTTCATCCACTAACATTCCGAGTGGTAATCACTTCGAATCTTTCTCTAAGAAACTTAAATGCTTGAGAAAGTAGTGTCATTTTCACTCAAAACCATAACTAATTATTATTTACGAACACTCTTATAAAAACAAGGATAACAGACAAGGGTCCCCTTTGGCTGTCGGAGAATGAAATGGACAACGACCAAGGACTGTGGGACAAAAGCCAAATATAGAAAGTGACTTGAAATCAATCGGTCCCCCCTACGACATCCTCTCCAAGGCATTAAGCAATTACTAGGTAGACCATCCAAAACATTCAAAAAACGAGCAGTTAAATCTCAAACAGAACATACACCACATGCTCAAGGATCATAACCTGTCTGTTGATCTTCAAGGAAGAGCAAGCATCAATATATAATACGTTGAAAGGACAATTACTACAGTAGGATTAAGAAAAATTAAGAACATGAGAATGGAAACAAGGTAAAGTTGGATTTACAGAGAGTTATTTACCATACCACACTCCTTCCCGGCCTAAATTTTCCTCAGGGCTATAATTAGCTTTAAAACATTGTCTCGATCGATACATCGATGCCCACGATACTGTAATGGGGAGCGCGAACACATGGGAGTGAGAAACACCTACAGAATTTTGTTTCTGCAAACAAAAAGCAACTAGGGAAAATGAAGTTGGAGAAGGTTGTGCACAAAACACTAGAATTAATAAATTGTCTCATGTATCTTGAATCAGCAGAAGTGGCACATTGTTATAAACAAATGCTCACATCAGAAATGGCTTTTAGGGTTTTTTTTTTGTTTTTGTTTTTTAAATATTTGTTGAGGATGCCAATTCCTAGCAGTCCAAAGCACATGGGAACCTAAAACCAGCACAATCATTGTACTTAATGGGATAGGCAATGGTGACTTAAGCTGATTAGGAATAATTTTGCACAGGTGAGATGTCATTTCATTATATCTAACAAGGGCATTCCATCGAAAGCACCAATCTATAAGGACATTGTCACCAGCTTTATCTTTCTTTCTGTACCCTGCTATGTGAGCTAATTATTGCAGAAACACCCAAGATACAAAACTATTTCATCATATATTTGCTTCTTTGGATGTTCATGCAGACTGGACAAGTCCAAATAAGTTAATGCACAAGCTTTTAGCCAGTGAAACAGGAGGCATGAACTCTTCTTTTTTGCCTTCCCGGGATGATTAACTGAACCTATTCTTCCAGAAACTGCCCCCATCTCCAAATGGGGTAGTTATTGTGTCTTAGAACTGAAAGATGTTGACCAAATTAGAGAAATATTTTAAGGAGAAAGTTAGCCTTTGGATTTCTGAAGATTTTGCAGTGCCACAGAAACTGCAATGCTGCAGGAAGTAAAAGGAAAAGCAGGATCCTGGACATGAATCTATCCAGGTTCACTGTCGAATGGAAAGGTTAAGCAGCCTGGTTTCAGTTACTTGGAAACTTCACTTTCTTGACTTTTTCATGCTTACTGCATACCAATACAGCCTCTGTTAACTCCATGGAGTTGGCCTAGCGGAAAAGAGCTTGGACTTGGCAGTGTTCTCCTGTCCAAGATCCCAGCCTGTGTTAACTCCAATAGTTGACCTAGCAGAGAAGAGCTGGGACCTGGCACAGTGCTCTGTTCAAGATTTTATATTCGATTATTACTAGGTGCAAAGAATTTCATGGAACCATCAGACTTGGGCCCATGAATTAATTGTGCGGGAAATTCCTTGCAAAGGGCCTATACACATCCGGGATTAGTAGGACTTGGCCCGGATACCTGGTGCTAATAAAAAAAAATATATAGCCTCTGCTTCATGCTTTTTTTTTTTTTTTAAGGTTTTGGCTCGGAACCTCTTAGATAACAATGACATTATTAATTAATAAAAACTAAAAGATGTTGAAAAAAAACACTGGTGTAGCTTAAGATTTGATGTTATGTGAATTGAAATAGAATATTAATAATTTTATTATTAAAAGAAAAACCCTCATTGGATTTGATGTTATGTGAGGTTAGATGGGCCTTAAACACAGGAGCCCGAGCTCGGCTCATGTAAATATAAGGATATGTGGGCCTATAGGATGAACCAATATGTTGAGAATCTCAGTTCAGATTTTGAAAAAGAAAACATTAAATGTACGGGTCAAGTCTACTGAGCGTAAGCCACATAGGCCTGAGCTAGGATCATGATAATATAGGGCCTGTATGGGCCTTATGGGATGGGTAAATGGGCTGACAATCTCATTGCAGGCCCGTCCAGATTCTACGGAGCTCGGGCTAATCCATTATGCTACCAAGCCTATCAACAAGTCTAGCAGAAGCGTCGGCCTAGTGCACATCATAAATTCCTTGAGTGTTTGCCAGTCGAAGCCTTGAGAAAAATGGTAAAGAAGGAAGTGAGTTTTGCAAAATAATTCACAATCACTTGATGGATAATGTTAAGCATGCATGCTTTATGAAGATGAGATTAAACATTTGTACGTTTGCATAGTATGATAATATAATATGTGTTTGATATTGTAATAATTTTATGATTATAATTAAAAAAAAGGTTTTTAAAAAATGTATTTAGTTGTGATTTTTAAAAAAATATATATCTAAAACTGTTTTGAGATGAATTTTTATATGCAAAATAAAAGAAAAAACAAGTATCTAGAAATGAAAACCAGGTTATTTTAAATTTTATAAAATTAAGATTTGAAATGTAATTATGTATTAAATTCAATAAAAAAAATAAAAGTCATTTATCTAACCAAACAATTTTTTCTTTTGTTGTTGAATTACTACAGTACCGAGCAATTTCTTAAGACTTGTTTGTTTTTATTGTCACTTTGTGCTTTCTAAAACTTTTAAAAATTATTTTAATAATTTTAAATTATTTTGATGTGCTGCTGTTAAAAATAAATTTTAAAAAATAAAAAAATATATTATTTTAATATATTTTTAAATAAAACATAATTTAAAAATCAGAAAAAATATAAACAAGAAGAACAGTGCTAATTGTCAATATAAAATACAATAATCCTAAGAAGACATTTTGTTCTTGCCTGGACCTGTTATTTCAGGATCATGTTCTGAGATTTTGCAACGCACTTGGTGAGAGTGATTATGATGGAGCTTGTAGTGAGTTTTTACCTGCAATGTATCGCAAATGGTTAAGATCGGTGAATTCAGGGAAGACATAAGACAAGTAGCTGATATCTGGAACCAAGTTAAGAAGAAATAAAAACTAAAAAACATAACTTCATTCAAGGAAGATGAACTCCATGCTCCTCGGATATGGATGATGATTAACAATTTCCCATGCATAATTTTATTATCTGTGGGATTTATGATACGCATAAGAATGAAATTTGTAATTTCCAAGGATCAAAGGCAACATTAAGAACCTTACGTCGAATAATTCCACAAACAAAACACTGTGAGCACTATGATAGAAACGATCATACAATTGAAGAATGTGATTCCATTACAAGTATTGTGACAGGAGAGAGGCCATACTAAGGATAGATATAAATTTAAAAATAGGACATAGGTTTCCATAACACAGGAACTCAAGGCAGTAGGTACAGTCAATCCAAGCAACAACGTCAAGGGTTTAAAGGGAACACCAATCCGTGTGGGTCCTTTCCTGCAACCCACACAGCTAACATAGCTCCAGTGCATGGGGGTCAGTCACATGACTTCTAGCACATGTTCTTTCTATGATAAGTTGAACTCATTCCTCTGGTAATAGCAATGCTTGTGCAAATGCTGCAGGTTAATTTGGTTACTTTTTCCATAGGTGATTATGACCTCTTGAACATGGAAATAATAGCAATCCATATAAGATAACTTTGGACGAATAAAACTAATGATAATATATGCCAACCATATGTAGGAGCATTCACACTGAGGAAAGCTTTTCTTTTTGTTCTTCACCCTAACTTTTCAATGACCAGCCAAGTCGTTGTCTCAGCGATGAAGAAATCATCATCATACCAACTCTGTCTCATATCGCAAATTCCAAAGTGTATGAATTTTTTTAATATAAAATATAATATAATAATATAAATAAAATATTACAAATAGTGTAATATTTGTTTAGTTTTGAGTTTTTGTATTTTGTAAATATGGAAGGAAAAAAAAAGGAAAAAGAAAAGAAAAGAAAAGAAACAAAAATATAGTAAAAGTGAATGTATGTGCATGTATTTGTTTTATTTTTTTATATATTTTTTTATGATGAAATTGCAAAGATTAAAGAAGTATTTAATATTTTGATTGGATCACGGTCAAGAATTATTAACTTATGCATAAGTTGTATTTCTAATATCCGATGAAAAAAAACAATTATTAAAACTTCTTTAAACACATCAAATTCGCGAAGCAGCTTACCTAAAGTAGGGTGCATTAGGGGTGCCAATAATACCTTCCCTAATCACAAACAGTCTCTTACCTGCGAATCTCTGACAAGACCAGTACATTCAGTTTCATAGTAGCCTTAAATAAATTATTAGGTGGCAACTTCAACGAACCAATTCAAGTAAACACAACGCAAAACCACACAACGAAAAAAATCACCAGCCGATGCCACGCGGGTGACGTGCGACAACAAGTGTAAGGAGCTTATTATCAACAAGCAAAAAGCCTATTGATATAAAAATAAGAGAAAAGGGTATTTGAGTATTTTAAGATTTGTCAACTCGATCGAAATAAATTGCCTTTAACTAAAATAATGATGTGAGAATAAAAAATGACCAAGACTATTTCATGACTCAATGACCTAAGCCTTACCTCAATTGAATTACATCACATATTCTCTAATACACGACAAGTCGTGTGAATCACATGCCATATGTAGTTAAAAAAATAATAATCTATATTGCTTTTCAATTTAATAGGAGGTTTGAAGGACTTGAGCTCAATAATGGGATTAGTTCATTAATTAATTAATAAAATTTTTTAATTAGGATTTAAATATTCCTTCATTAAATTAAGCCATCAAATTAATAAATAATCACTAAACTAAACATGATAAAGAAAAAAAAATACCTCTATTGCTAACATACTCTCTCTCTCTCTCTATATATATATATATTCACATGTTGCTGTGTGAACGATGGCTATCTTATTGTCACTTGCAATAAGGTAAAATAAAAATAAATTAAAATGTACACGTTTTTTTTTTTTTAATTCTCTGCCAGCAGTGATTTTAACATGCATCCTTGGTCGCATTATACTTAGTTTAGTGATGTCTTTCTTTTAGTAAACTAAACAGTCTTTTTTTAACCTTTTGAATTACAACCCAATTCAAAGATGGTTAGGTCAAAGCCATTGAGAATTTTTTTAAAAAATAAAATAAAATAAAGTTATTTTAGTAAAAAAAAAAAATTCAACTTCCTGGAGACATGGATATATATATATAAAAAAAAAAAGCAACTTGCATGTTTAGGTAGGTGAAACCGTGAAAGGTCAACAGCCTTACAGCCATGCATTTTCTTAATTAAAAAACAAAGAGTGAATTGAACTTTGATTATTGCCTATAAATGAAGGGACTATACCGAGAGTGGAAAGACAGGAGAACTCGTACGTACTAGCTTGTGCTGAAGAGCACAAGAGAGAAGACAAGGGTCGAGGGAGAATCGGTATAGCATCCAGAAAATCAAGTGCCTCCGCTTCTCAGACCAAGGTATACTAGGGTTCTTAATTTGTGCACTAGCTAGCTAGTTTTGTTTCGTTGCTGTTCATGTTCCTTTTTCCATTAATTTTGGCCCAAAAACAGAGAAATGATTCCATGCATGATTAAATCATTTCCATCATGATCAGATTTTCACAAATCGAAGTACTGCCATACCGATTATCAACTTGTTGCTTATTTGTTTTAGCGCCTTCTCCTTCTGCTGCTTAATTTGAAGTTAATCCCATTACTAGTTAATTACAGTTGTTTATTTTTCACATGATCAGAAAGCTTCAACAAATGGGAGACATCGGTCAATTAGCAAGCCCTTTAAATCGAATCGAAAATTTGTGCAAGGAGATTTTAATTCGAATTCCAGATGAGCTGGAGAGTAGCTTCCGGTCTGAGCAATGTATCTATATGGTTCCCGCTGCACTTCGTGATTTAAATGAAGCTGCCTTCACTCCTCGAGTAATTTCTATTGGCCCTATTCACCATAATAACGAAAAACTGAAGGCTATGGAAATTCAGAAACTGAGATATCTGAAAGAATTTTTCGAACGGCGAGTGGAAAAGGAGAAAAGAGGAATACTTTTGACTGCACTTTTGAGCACCATTTTAGAAAAAGAAGCTGACATCTGCTGTCGCTATGTAGCAGATACCTCCAAGTTTAACTCGAAGCTTAGCGGCGATCAGTTTGTGAAGATGGTTCTGTTAGACGCTGTATTCATCTTCGAGCTCTTCTTGAGGAATGAAGAATACCTGCGTGATAACAGCAAATATCAAGACGATTTTATAATAGGCAAACCCTGGTTGAGAGCCGCGATTCGAAGAGACTTGATATTGCTTGAAAATCAGCTGCCATTCTCTACTCTTGATGAATTATATAAGCTTGCGATGAGCAGGACCGGTTGCATTTCTCTCATGGATCTTTCCTTCCAGTACTTTGAGAAGTACAGAAAGAAATACGAGCCCAGCAAAATAATACTACATTTCACTGATTTGGTGAGATGTTTTCTATCCTTCAAGCACCCGGATTTAAAATTAGAAACGGGAGGGCCGATAAAAACACTTTATAGCGCGACCATGCTGCAGCAGGCAGGAATTAAGTTCAAGGCGTTGCCAGATGAATCCTTGCTTGACATTAGAGCCTGGGAACGTCTCTCAAAAGCGGAACGGATCGTAGAAAAGAAAGGTGAGTTGCATATGCCTCCCCTTGAGATCGACAACAGCACCGAATGTCTCCTCCGAAACCTCATGGTGTTCGAGCAGTTACATTATCCAGGAGAAGAGCACATTTGCCGTTACGTTAAGCTACTAGATTCTCTTGTGGACGTCGACAAAGACGTCGATTTGCTCATCGAAAATAAAGTTATTATTAGCAAGCTAGGTGACAGTGATGCTGTGGCGAAGCTTATCAACACGCTTTGCCGAGAAATGGTAGAAATATCTTCCAGTTTCGACCCCCTCTCCAAACTGCTGAATGATTACTATGAGAGCTCCTGGAACAAAAACAGGACCTACTTGTTAAGTGTGTATTTTAAAAATGTTTGGATAGGCACTGGAACTGTTGTTGGATCTCTCATCTTGGCCATCGCTGTGACACGGTTTATCCTATACTTTGTACGCTAGTCTTTTCTTTCCTAGAAAAGAGAGGCTTGAATCCAAACCTTTTAATGCTATTTGTGCTAGATTCTTATTATTTACTTGCTTTGATGTTGTTTAAAGTTTGTGACATAATTTATTATTGAACTTTATGGTTAATTAATTATTGTTTGTGACATAATTTATTATTGAACTTTATGACTATATCCATATTTATTTAATAGAAAAGTGATATGACATGGAAAAAGAGAAAATCACGTACAATTTCACAAAAATAACAAGAATATTTTAACATATTTAATTTTTTTAATATCATTTCTCTTGATTTTCTATTCTCCTTATATCTGTCTCTATTTTATTGAATAAATATTAGTAATTATAACTTAGCATCACAAAATTTCTAAAAAGTTTTAAATAAAAAATTTATTATTTTTTCTTTTTATGAAGTTAAACATACCGGGAAAAAAACAAATGGTTCTTATTGTTAACTCGACTCTCCTAAAAAGACTAAACTGGGGGTATCAATGAGATTTTTTTATATTTAAAAATTCAACGGTCTACACAGATGTAAAACAATGACTATTATAAGAAAAACAATATTTAAAAATTTTTATCAAAATTTAAGCGCAGCCAAAAGACCGAATAAAAAATTATGGCTCTTTTTAATTGTTATTTTAGTGTGATATGATCAAACCGTCTTTTAGTTTTAAACATATCCTATTAATCCATGAATACATCTGCTAGATTATTTATATAATTTTTTAAATTAAATATTTATTTAGTTAAAAGAGACTCGCATGGAATCACTCATTTTCAAATCAACAACTACATCATGTAAACCTTCACTAGGTCTGCATTTCAATTAATTGTTTTTTTACAATTTGTTTTCTATTTATTTATGACAATGAGCTCAAAGGTGAGATATGCGGAAAAATTCACCGTCTATTATTATTCAAACACGAGTGTTTATATAAAGCATATATATACAAAAGTAATCTTAATAAACGTGTTATAGTTGTATAATTAGTAAGCTTTCTGAATTAAGAAAGTGAGAATACAATGGGCTGGAGATGTTATATTTCATAGCAGATTTCGTGGCTTGATGTTGCGTTGATTTGGAGAAGCTGTGATCATGAAGATACTGATCTGCAGAAGCTGTAATAAGGGAGCTGTGATCATGGAGGTGTTCATTTGCAGGCGCTGTAACATGCTTAACACAAAAATTATATGGGTTCAAAGAAGGCTCTCTCTCTTATACAACCCGATTAAGATTTGAAACTTCAACTCATTAATTCTTTAGGGAGTGGATTTTCTAGGGGTGATTATTTTTTGTTTGGTTTGGTTTTTACTTATAAAAATAATCAAATTAAAATTTTTAAAAATACAAAAAAAATTAAAATCGGTTCAAATCGAACGGTTTTGGTTCTGTTTGGTTAAGTTGTTTTAGAACAAAAACCGAAACCCAACTGACCAGTTTTGGTTCGGTTTGGTTATTTTATATTAAAAACAAAAAATTATATTGTTTTTTGGATTTTTTTTGTAATTTTTAATGGGTTTCGTTTCGGTTTGGTTTGGTTTTTTCGGTTTGATTTTTTTATTAATTTCAGTTCGATTTTTCGGTTTTGATACTTAAGAAACCGAACCGAATATTTTTTAAAATATTCTAATTAATTTAATCAATTTTTTTCATAGCTTGACTTTTTTATTTTTTTCAATTTAATCAATTTTATAATTTTGTTTACTCATCCCCTATAATTTCCTATAATTTATACTTCCAAATTCTTCGGCTAGTGGAACTTTTAATTTGGATGCGTATCTTGTGACTGAAGCATAAATTTGATTAAATCAAGGCCCATTAGTAGTTTTGATGGGACACCGTATTTCATAACTGTATATAAAATCAAGGCCCATTAGCAAGGAAAATAAAACATTAAAAAAAATTTAAAAATAGAGGTTAGTCTTTTTTTTTTTAACACAAAATTTAAAAATAGGTTACCATATCAATTTTGTTTGTCTTAAACCAAGTCCTCCTTCATAGCAGGTGGCTCTAGCGGTCTCGGAGCTTGGTTGTTGTTGAAGTTTTGCAGCTGCTCTCTGTGCTTCTGCATGCCCTCCTCTGCCATCCCCTCTATTAGTGACCTGGCTGCGTGCGTATGTGTTGAACTTGAAGCTTGGTTGCTGTGATGGATGTCGGTTTGACTGCCTCATTCTTTCCAGCAAAACGGGCTAAGTGCCTCTTTAGCATTCACGAAAGGGTAAAAAAATACAAAAGCTCTTCCCAATTTGTTTGTCTTTGCCCCCTCTCTGTCTCTCTCCGAACATAAAGGGTAAAAAATAGAAACAAGAACACAAAGGGCAAGGGGCAAAATCTAATTCATCTTCGATCAAAATAAGATAACTGGTAACCCAAACTTAAAATCTTTTTTTCTTGTTTTGGGATGAATTTGGTGAGTGTTTTTTTTCCTATTTCTGCCATTTGTGCTTTCTTTCTTTTTTTTGAATATGCTAATTTGTTTGGATTTTTATATTTTGTTTCTGGTTTTGTTTAACACAAAGGGCAAAGTGAGCAGCCCGATGATGCATTACAAAGTCAGAGGAGAGCAAGCAACCTGATGATGCTTTACAAAGTCCAGGATTGTTTGTGCTGATCTTAGCTGGGATATATCTTTTGTAGTAAGGTTCTGAAAATTTAAACGAAAAGACAGTTTAAACATTTTCAATAGTAGCCCAGATCCGCCCTTGCATACCGCTACCTTATCAATAGTAGCCTCATATGGATCGCAATTCGGATGTCGCCATTGATGCACCATGAGATAATAGTCTACCACCATCCATCTACCTCTGAATAATGCATAATAACGGTCCTCCAAATTGGATAACTTGGCCGAAAAAAATCATTCCCCAAATCAACCAACAATATATCTCCCTGTATTTTCTATAGCATTTGGAGTTTCTTCATCAAATATGAGTATCCGGTCCTCCTTCCGATAAGTTTGACAATCAAGGTTTGACGTCAAGGTTCTCTGATGCGTCGCTTGCCCTCGGCACTCAACTGAATTAATGGGCAATCATCATCATCATCATCATCTGAAACGTATTCATCATACTCATTATCACATGTCATCCTCTGATTTGTGTGACTATCTCCATCAAGAGAATCCTTGTAGCTTAAGTTTCCTTTAGTTTCTCTCCCTGCAGCCAAACTATCAGGACTAGTTTCCTCAACTAGGCGGCGTTTTTCGTTGTCCACTTTAACTTTCTTTTTGGAACGTGATAGTAAATCTGGCTCTTCAGCTGAAATCTCTAACTTCATTTTTGGTCCCCTAAAAAAAATCATCAGTTAGTTAAGCGTTGCTTATATCGTAGTTAAAATAATTAAAATTATGTCGAAGCATATGACTAATTAAACATGTATAATTATCTTACTAATATAAAACTTGGGGTACTGAAATCATTTCCTTCTTTTTTATTTTTCAGTTTTGTCTTTCTTTTTACGATTTAATCCTTCAATATTTACTTACTTTTAAATTTATCTTAAGAAATCATTTTAATTTACTTCTTATAAAGTTATCACAGTATCACAAGTCTGTCGGTATTGTAGTATCGTTTACAATATTTACTGCCGCGCCACAATTACCGACAGAATTTCCGTCGGAATTAACGAGTCTTTTACTGACAGAATATCCGTCGGTAATTACCGTTGAATTTTACAGACGGAAATATTTCGTCGGTAACTTGGTGGCGGGAATTTTTTTTCGGCGCGCTGATCCGTTTGTAATTCCGTCGGTATTGTTTTTTTTACTACCGACAGAAATGGTGATGGAATTAGAATTACCGACGATCATGACTCCGACGGAATAAATCCGTTGGAGATACCGTCGGTAAAATTATTACCGATGGTTTGTATTCCTTATACCGACGGAAATAATCTGTCGGTAAAAATGTATAATGGCGTAGTGAATATTATTTAAAAAAAAACTTAAAATTATATTGTTTTTAATTAATTCAGTTTAATTATTCAACTCATAATTTAGACCTTGCGTTAGATCACGAGTTAAATGAGTTTAGTTAATATTTAAAAGAAACATATTCTTTATAATCATCGCAATAATTATGAAAATATATTTAGTAATTTTCATACTTTCTTTTTTTAATGGAAGATATGATTAAAAAAAAAACTAATTGGATAGCTAAATCTATGTAGCCACAACTTGAATAGTATTTTGAGATTTTTTTTTTAATTTCACCCTTTAATTATATGATTTTATTTATTTATTTTTTTTTTCAATCACATTCTTTAATATTAGACTGTCTTAAGAATTGTGTTTCATATTTTTTTTCAATTTTTTCTGTCAAATTATATATTGGTCTCATGAAATTAGTTTTTTGTTTCTTGATTTCAACTTTCAATATTAGATTTATTGGAAGTGGGATTTCATAATATTTTTTGAAATACTTTGTATGAGGTTATTCTGATCTAATAACTCAAGTCACGGGTTTCGCAAGTTAACCTGAATTAACTCAAATTATTTTTTGTTATTTTTTAACTTAATATTTTTTTTAGTTTTGTTGGATTGATTAGGAATTGATTTTCTTTCTATAAGGCTATCACAATCTCATAATGCTATCTTTTTTTTCTTTAATTTTCCTCCTTTCTTTTTTTTTTTGGTCTTTTTTTTTTAAATTCATTTTCTTTTAGATTTTAGCCTCCAACACTTAGTTGGTTAGGAATTAAGTGTCGTGATTTTTTTCAAATTGCTTTCTATGGGATGATTTTATTCTCATAACTCAACTCACATGTTTAACAAGTTTACCCAGGTTAATTCAAGTTATATTTTTTTAAATTGGTTTATTAAAAAAAATTTTGTCCTTTAACATTCTTTGTTATTGAGAATTGAATTTACTAACTTATTTCTATTTATTTTTTATAGGATCTTTACGCTTGTCACACCCGACATCGCGGCGGCCTTAAAAATTAAATATAATCTTTGGAAAGAATGGATTTCTGGCATCCTATTTTTTGATGGTGAATGGTCTTTGTTTAAGGAGTCATCACCTAGTATGATGGTCACTAGGAACCCTAACTGGTCAATAGAGATTCTATGGTACGAGACTGGTTACGCAAAAGAGAAGATATTATCACCCCTTAAGCGTCCTGCCTAAGGCAGGCTGCATTGCTGACTTTGTCATAAATTGCTAATGTTTTGTTGGTTTATGCTACAGTGGTTTTGCGTGTAATATTCCTGACTCTGGTGTTAGTGAATATTTAACTACAGATATTTCTAACTCTGCGTTGGTAAATATCACGTAGCTATAAAAACAAAATAAATTTAAATCAGTTATTTTTTAATTCCTGACTCTGGCGTCAGTGAATAAACAAATCAAATAAATTTATTTTTACGCATCACACAAAAAATAAAATAAATTTAAATCAGTATTTTTTTATTCCCGACTCTGGCGTCAGTGAATAAATAAATAAAAATAAATTTATTTTTACGCATGCACATATTTTTTTTATTTTTTCTAGCTAAATAAAATACAACGAATAAAAATAATATAAATTTAAACCGGTATTTTTATTCCTGACTCTGGTGTCAGTGAATAAACCAATAAATTTACATTATTTTTATTCATGCATACACATTATTTATTTTTTTTATTTTTCTGCTTTTTATTTTTTGGGCTGGGCCCAGCTCAGCCCATGTGGGCTGGGCTAAGCCCAGCCGGCCCGGCCTAGTCACTGGCCCAAGCCAGTGACCGCCTGGGCAGATGACTGATGCACGCGTGAAGCAATTTCACGCGTGCATCAACAGTGCGAAGGTAATTAAATTACCTTCGCACTGTTCAAATGCCTATTTGAACACAGAATGAAATGGGAATTGAGCTCACCTGCTTCTGGAGATGACGAAGAAGGCTGCAACGCTAGTAGCTGCCACTCTCGTTCGACGGCTTTCCTCTCTCCACCCATTATGCCCATTGTCTTCCCTTCTTTTGATTTCTCAATTCTTGAGATGAAGAAGCTGAGAAGGTAATGGGTATGTTTGTTTTCTCTGAATTGTTTTACTGATTCCGGGTTGCTGTTTTTTTTTTGCAGGGACTAAGATAATTGCAGGGATAATTCTCCTCTTTGTCTATGCTACTCTTTTCCTCTCTCCTTCTCTCCGTGTATGTTTTTTTTTTAGTTTATGCTCTGCTTTTTTTTTTCTCTGTTCCTCCTCTGTTTTTCTAGGTTGATTTTTCGGCTCTGTCTTTTTTCTTTTTTTAATCTTTCACTCGTTCTCTGTTTCCAGTGTTCTGTTTTTTTTTTTGCTCTGTATTTCTGCTCTCTGTTTTTGCTCTGTTTTTTGGGTTCCTTTTTCTCCCTGTGCTAGGTTTTCTGCTCCCTTTTATAAAGACCCACAACTTGCCCCTAATCAGTCCTGCCTTTGCAAGACTGTATCTTCCACGAACGAGATCGTGGGCAAGGGACGTGGTCCACGATTGGATCTGTTGCAGATTTTCAGGTCTCCGGTTGAATCGGGATGAAGAAGATCACACGGCTCTCCCACTAGCAACGGCGACGTTTCGGCCAAAAGACATATTTTTACTTTTTGACCCCTGAACTTTGGAAATTTGGCAATTGAACCCCTAAGCAATTAAACATTTCTTTTAATTTTGCCCCTTTTGGATTAATTTCAATTAAATCCCTAAATTGGTACACTGTTTACAAAACAGTCCTTAATTCCTGGATTGTTCAATTTAACCCTTAATTAAATCTTTAACTTTTAATTCTTTCAAAATTGATCAATTAACTCTCAAATTACATCCCCAAACTTCAAATTTTATTGTTTTAACCCCACTGTCAACTATATTTAATTTTTTTATTATTTGTTCAAAAATTGGGTTATGACAACGCTCTCATGATTTAAGTCGCAAGTTTTGTAAGTTAGTTAGGGTTGGTCCGAGTCGATTCGACATGTCATGTTACCATCTCAATATTTTTTAAAAATATCATCTAATATGTCATCATCAAAATAATTAAAAAAATATATCATCCAATATATATCATATTTTTAATTCATTATTAAATTTTTTTATGTTAAAACATACAATTTGTAACACATTTATATATTTTTTTATTTAAACAAAAAATTCAACTTTACAATGTAACGCTAACCAAGAATCTATTCTTTAACTACTCCACTAGCAAGTCTATATATCCAAATCAAGCAGAGTCCACATGTCGCACCCGACATCGCGGCGGCCCTAAAAATAATTCTCTTGAATTATGGAAAAAGAACAAATTTCTGGCATCTGGTTCTTTTAGGGGAAAAGGTCTTGTTCGAGGAGTCGCCACCTAGTATTATGGTCACTAGGAACCCTAACTGGTCAACAGAGATTCTATGGCTCGGGATTGGTTACGTAAAAAGAAAGATATTATCACCCCTTAAACGTTCTGCCTGAGGCAGACTGCATTGCTGGTTTTGTCTTAAATTGCTAAATATTTATTCGTTTGTGCTATGATGATTTGTTTATAATATTCCTGACTCTGGCGCCA
>Ga0325410_1001292_pt1 | contig 27615 bp, 22 predicted proteins | sample PopdelMetagenome_16_FD_206182 | JGI IMG/M metagenome (GOLD analysis project Ga0325410, IMG submission 206182) | Populus deltoides microbial communities from Bellville, Georgia, United States - Xylem-PdIQD-R3 | ecosystem: Host-associated > Plants > Phyllosphere > Stem > Wood/Secondary xylem...
CTCACTAAGGATAATATGCTTTAGGTTGACTTTTTGGCTCAAGTGGTTAAAATTCCTAATACCTTTATCATCTTCATGTACATATGTAATGCGAATGTAATCTCAACAAGATATGAAGCAAGTTCTAGATATATATATATATATATATATATATATATATATATATATATCATTGAAAGAATGCACAATCAAAGAATATGATGTTGAGGGCTCAAAAGCTTGCATTTGTATAACACTAAAAAGTCAACATGACATATTCTCAAAGTCAATCCCTAAATCAACTAAACATTAAACTTGCATGCACACTCATTCATTTGATTTATATCTTCATCTATCTCAACTAATTCTCATACATAATACTCATATTCTCATAAACCATTGAGAGTTCAAAAAGATCAAACATAAATTTATTTTTTTTTATTTTTTTACGCAACAAAGAAAACCAAAATTCTCTCAATACCCCCAACACTTTGAACACAACATTGTCCTCAATGTTGAAACAAAAGAAAAGGAATATAAGAGAATAACAAAAATAAAGTAAAATGCAAAAAATAAAAGATAAGGGAAAAAGAAAGCAAATCTGTTTTTTTTTTTTTTTTTGCCTTTTGTGCTGGGTTGCCTCCTAGTAAGCGTTTTTGTTTTATGTCATTGGCTAGACATGTTGCATGCTCATTCTTCATAGATTGGTTTAGCTAACTCCACAGAAACAATGAGTTATATCATCCAACCTTCATATAAAGTTTTCAAATGATGTCCATTGACCTTGAGCACTTTGTTTGTTTCTAAACTTGTAATTTCAACTACACTATAAGAAAAAAAACATTAGAAACAACAAATGGTCCAATCCAATGAGAGCGCAACTTTCCAGGGAAAAGTTTCAAACGTGAATGATAAAGAAAGACTTTATCTCCAACATGAAACTCTTTTCCTGTAATCATTCGGTCTTGAAGACTTTTGGTCCTTTCTTTGTAAATCCTTGCATTCTCATAAGCATTATTCTGAATCTCTTCCAACTCTTGCAGTTGCAACTTTCTTGCAATCTCAGCAGCATCATAATTCAAGTTACATTGTTTAATGGCCCAAAAAGCTTTGTGCTTAAGCTCCACTGGTAAATGACATGTTTTTTTCATAAATCATCATATAAGGTGACATTTCTATAGGTGATTTGTAAGCAGTCTGATAAGCCCAAAGTGCATCACCAAGTTGTAGACTCCAATCTCGTCGGTTAGGTTACATTATCTTCTCCAAAATGGACTTGATTTCTCGATTTGAAATTTCAGCTTGGCCATTCGTTTGAGGGTGGTAGGCTGTGGAAGTCCGATGAGTCACATGGTAATTGCGGAATAATTCTTCCATTGAACGATTGCAAAAATGAGTGTCACGATCACTAATGATAGCTTTAGGGATTCCAAACCTGTCAAATATATGAGTCATGATAAAATATAAAACAACCTTAGCATCATTAGTTCGTGTGGCTTTCACCTCAATCCATTTGGACCATAATCAACAACAAGAAGGATATAAAGATTACCAAAAGAAGAAGGAAATGGACCCATAAAATCAATATCCCAGATATCAAAATTTTCACTTACAAGAATATTTGTTAAAGGGATTTGGTTCTTATGAGTGATATTACCTGTTCTTTGGCATTTTTCACATGATTTGCAAAAGTGATATGCATTCTTAAAAACAGAAGGCCAATAGAAACCACTTTCAAGTACCTTGTGAGTTGTTCTTTTTGCTCCAAAATGCCCACCACAAGAATGAGAATGACAAAAAGTGAGAATGAAATGAAATTCATGTTGTGGTACACATCTCCTAACTACTTGATCCACACAAAATTTCCACAGATAAGGAGTGTCCCAAAAATAATATTTAACATCAGCTTGTAACTTATCCTTTTGAGATGTAGACAAACCTGAAGGGAATTCTTTGGTGACTAAATAGTTCACCAAATTAGCATACCATGGTCTTGTTGAGGAATGTAACACACACAACTACTTTTTAGGAAATGTCTCTCTTATTGTTTCGGTTTGTATATCCTCGGTCCTCAGTCGACTCAAGTGATCAGCCACATGGTTTTCGACACCTTTTTTTGTCTTTGATCTCAAGATCAAATTCTTGTAAAAGCAAAATCCACCTAATCAATCTTAGTTTAGACTCCTTTTTCTTCAAAAGATAGCTTAAAGCTACATGGTTAGTAAAAACAATGACTTTTGTACCAAGTAGATATAACCAGAATTTTTCAAGAACAAACACCACTGCAAAAAGTTCATTTTTCAGTTGTATGGTAATTGCATTGCGCTCCATCCAGCATGCGAGAAGCATAAGTGATAACATGCAAATTCTTCCCTGTTCTTTGCTCAAGCACAACTCCTACCGCATAGTCACTTACATCACACATTATCTCAAAAGGTTCATCCCAATTTGGTGGTTGGATGATAGGGGTAGGTGTGACACGCCTTTTAAGTTCATCATGGGCATCTTTACATGCTTGATCAAACACAAAATCCACTTCTTTGGCTAATATTTTGCACAAGAGCGCTGTAATCTTTGAGAAATCTTTGATAAAGCATTGATAGAAACTTGCATGGCCAAGAATAGAACGAACTTCTCTCACACATGAGGGGTAAGGCAATGATGAAATAACATCTATTTTAGCTTTATCAACCTCTAATCCACGCGAAGACACAACATGCCCAAGAACTATTCCTTATTCTACCATAAAATAACAATTTTCATAGTTCAAGACAAGGTTAGTTTCAATGCATCTTTTCAAGACCAAAAATAAATTTTCTAAACACTTATCAAAAGAATCATCATACACCGTGAAATCATCCATAAAAACCTCAATTATTCTTTCAACATGGTAAAAAAAAAAATACTCATCATGCGTCTATGAAAAGTTGCAGGTTCATTACAGAGACCAAAGGGCATTCTCCTATATGCATATGTACCAAATGGACATGTAAATGTAGTCTTTTCTTGATCCTCAGAATTAATAACAATCTAATTATATCCACTATATCCATCAAGAAAGCAATAAAAACACTTACCTGTCAAGCGCTCAAGCATTTGGTCTATGAATGGTAATGGGAGATGATCTTTGCGTGTAGAAAGATTAAACTTTCTATAATCAACACATATTCTCCATCCACTTGAGATGCGAGTAGGGATGAGTTCATCATTTTTGTTCTTTACCAACGTGATTTTGGTCTTTCTGGGCACCACATGGATTGGTGCCACCCATTTACTATCCATGATGGGGTAAATGACTCCTACATCTAACAGTTTCAAAATTTCAGCTTTCACTACCTCCATCATAGGCGGGTTCAACCTCCTTTGCATTTCCCTTGTTGGTTTCGCATTATCCTCCAATAATATATGATGCATACACATTAAGGGACTAATTCCCTTGATGTCGGTTAAAGTCCATCCAATGGCTGTTTTGTGATCACACAACTTCACAAGTTTTTCCTCTTGCGCACTTGTCAACCCTTTTGCTATGATAACAAGAAGTGTATTGTTGTCTCCAATGAATACATACTTCAGATTATCAGATAAAGGTTTCAATTCTAACTCGAGGGTCTGTAAAATAGATGACAACCACTTTTTATATGAAAGTACTAAATCAACAAATGCATTATCAGGGGGAATGGTTTACAAAGCTTGCAAAGCCAATGCTGATTCGTGCACGTTTTGGGGAACATATATGTGCCTTTCCATCTCTTCTATCTCGGTAAAATCATAGCTATAGCTCAAAGTGACGCTTAATCCATCCTCACAATCAAAATCAAAAACTTTTTGCACACACTTATCAACTTGGTCATAACATGTGATAGAATAAACATTGTTGTAAGGATATTTCATTGCATCATGAAAATTAAATTCAATCCTTTCATCTCCTACTTTCATGGACAATCCTTACCACAATCAATTTTTGTATTAGCAGTTTTCAAGAATAGTCTCCCAAACAATATAGGACTCTTGTTTGATGAATCACAAGAATCACGTTCCATATCAAGAATATAAAAGGCGCATGGAATAACCAAACTATCAATCTTGACTAGGACATCTTTTATCACACCAAGTGGATAAACAAAACTACTATCCGCAAGTTGTATTACAATACTAGTTTTATTCAAAGGCTCTAGACTAAGAGAATCATAAACATGTTTAGGCATAATACTAATGGATGCACCTAAATCGCACAAGGCCCTTTTAAAATTAGCATTACTAATAACACATGGGATAATAAACGCATATGGGTCCTTTTGCTTTAAAGGCAGATTCTTTTGAACAACAACAAATACAACTTCACTCATACTTATCATTTCGTGGCCTTTTAGCTTGTAGGCTCTCTTGGTAGTACACAACTCCTTCAAGAATTTGGCATACTTGGGAATTTGCTTGATAGCATTAATCAAAGGAATGTTGAGTTCCACTTTCTTGAAAACTTCTAAAATCTCTTTTTCTTTGTCCACTTTCTTAGACCTAGAAGAACTTATAGGAAAGGATGAAATTATTTTAAAACTGGAATTCATTAAATGAGGACTTACCTTTGGAGTGTTGGTCATTTTTTCAATTTGTGGAGGAGGAGGATGTTTTTTCTTTATACTCAATTCGGTTTCTATCTCCTCTTCTTCCTCCATCTCAATTTGTTTCGACCTTTGCTCTTCAAGTTCTTTTCCACTTCACAACATGATCACACTAATATTCTTTTTTGGATTCAATGCTTGAGAGGGCAACTTTCCATTCATTTGTGCCTCTAATTTCCCTACACTTGAAGCTACTTGCCCCATTTGTTTCTCTAAGTTGTGAATGCTTGACCTTATTTCCTGTTGAAAAGACATGGCATTTTGTTGCAAGGTCACAGTGTTAAAAGATAAAGTTTTCATCATCTCATGAAGATCATCACTCGATGACCCCATAACATTGGAGTTTGTAAATGCAGGGGGCTGTCTCGCTTGGTAATTCTATTGGGATTGAAATCCATTAGACTGGAACTATTTGCCTTGATTGCCTTGTTAAGGCGAGTTCCCATAACGTACGTTTGAATGATCTCTCCCTTCGAGATTGTATGTGTCGGAAAAAGGATCATACTTACGCTGAGGTTGTCCATTGAATGCTCCATCAACTGCATTAGCTTGTTCAATGTAATCTTCTTGCATTTTTGGGCATATATTCTGAAGCATGTCCTTGTAAGAAGCATATGCTACAAACTTTCACCTGTTGTACATTTCCACAAGCCAAAGAACGCATAAGAGAAGTAAGATCATTAACTTTATTCTCAAGGTTAGAAATATTTACCTCATTTACTTGTTTGTTTAAGAAGTCTCCACAGATGCCAAACTGTTTTGAGTTGGCTGTCATGTTTGAGATCAATTGGCGTACAACCTTGGATGTCTTATCTACCAATGCCCCTCTTGTAACATCCCCTGATCTGGGATAAAAACAATCATCTCATGTCAACCGAGAAACAGAGTAATTAATTTTTTTTCCTATATGTGTACACACACACACACACACACACACACATGGTGTTCATATTAAAGTCTACCAAAATTTTGACGGAATCTCCCCTATACCGAAAGGTCCCAAGTTATCGACATTTAACCTATTTACACTTCTAATAACCCGCATCTTCTAACTCAATCACGACCCAATCATCCTGGGTCTCAATCCTACATACATATCAACCACAATATTTATGATATACATTATTTAACAAATATCATTATGGATGGATAAAAATATAAATACGCATACATGGAACATGGTTATATGAACTACAGAGTTAAGTTCATCTAATCAAGTTTAAATATTAATTATATAAATTAAGTTATACAAATGTTTTCATGTTTACAAAATACAAGGGTATACTCCCTAGAACCTAGATTACAAAAAGTGAACATAAGCTAGGATCTACTCCCGTCGTGCATGCGATGGTCCCGAAATAAAATACATATTATTGAAACATGAATATCACAATAAATATAACAACACAAATATCTAATAATTTAAAAAGGCAAACATGCATTCATATTTTATTCACTTCTCCCTTCTGGTTTTCAGTGGAAACTCTTTCTCATTCAACTACTAAAAACTGTTTCCTCTTCCATTATCAACCTCCATTCAAGATTTAATAAGATCAACCATGATTATTTTCGCTTAACACATTACTGATACCAATTTCATTGGTATCATCATCACCTCGTAGGAGTTGATGCAAGACAATCCCCTTACCCAGGATCCTAACATACACTAAATGTATGCTAGCCAATATATGGTGATCCCCTTACCTGAGATCCTAACATACACTAAATGTATGCTAATCCATACCCCATATCACACTTCTCATATTTTCTTTGTCCGCGATAATTTCATCACTTAGCAATTCACACAACAACCTTTCACCTTTATTACACATACATTCAGAATACTATTCAAAATATCGACATCATTATGCAAACTTTCCTCCTTTCACATAATATCTAACATTCGGTAATTCACATTTCACATCAATAACATACTAAATCATGGAATTTAACTAGAAAGTATAGGAGCGGATCACCTACCTACAGTAGAAGCTCTACTCGTGCTCCCCTGTTGCTTCCGCTGCACAACGCCTGTGGTCCCTCCTGGTAATCACATGCATAATCAAATAAGTTGTCTTCATTCAAGGATACATTTCATAATAACCATATTAACAACCAATACAGGTCTTTATTTCAATTATTCATTTCTTTATATTTTACGTTCTCTCATTTCATCTATTAATATCGTCATTCTTTGTCCAACCATGGTTATCATTCGTTTTTATATATATTTGAACTGTTACTGTATTAAACTGTTTTTGTTTTTGTTTTTGAACTGTTACTGTTTTGAACCGTTACTGTCATGAACTGTTACTGTTTTGTTTTTGAACCGTTACTATCTTCAGATATTGCATTTCGACCTCTCCTCATATTTTTAACTATATCCAGAGTTCTAGAACTCTATTTCAAGTGAGATTGCTCTTGTTGGAAAGCTAACACAAGAGCATACAAGTCCTCTTAAGAAAGGAGAACCCAGCTCTGCCCCCTAAGATAGCTAAAATTGCTCATCAACTAATTAGTCCTACTGCCCTACAAAGTCAGTCAAGAATCAATCTTGGTTGGTGAACCATAACTGGAGTTCTACAGCTCCAAATTGAGCAAGACCAATTTCCTTAGTTTGCTAACATCCAAACTACAATTTTTATAAGGAACCTGATCCTAATTCCCTCATCCTCCTACCCGAAATCTTACCAAAAGTCAAGAGACGAGCATGTCCAGATTCGCACCCCTTTCCATTCACACATAACATTCATAAACTACATTTTCTGGATAAATTATCATGGTTTCATGCCCCCAATCACATACCACACATGAAGTAACTTAATTTTAACAACTAATACTTTTTCTCCAATTCAAGTCTAAGAACCTTAATCTATAATTCAACATCAAGACATCAATTCATAATCGAATTTGAAATGAATTATAAGATCATGTTTAGAACACCATACCCGGTAAGAATTAAGGTTTCGATCTTCAACTAGTTGAAGATTTTTTACTCCCTCCTTCCTTTTTTTTTCCAATGACAGTCGGCCCTCCTGCTTCTCTTTTTGTTCAAATTTTCTTATTAATCCTTTGCCCACAAGTGTTTATTCCATCTATAAACCCTTAATCTTAGATGGGTTCTTGAAATTTTGGTGTTTCTCTCTTGATTTTACAAGAATTGATACAAAAACTCCCTTTTTTCTTTTCTTTTGGTTGCTGCAGATTTTTGGTGAGGAGAGGAGTATTTATACTCTATAATTTCTTTTATTTGTACTTAGGCTTCATTTTCTTCAAATGTATTATTTTTGCCCCCACATCTTTTTTTTTTCTTTTTATAATCAAGCTATACCTCTTTTCATTTCTTATAACTCCACCCTAGAACTTTTAATTTAGCTTATTTCCCTCAATTTTATCCAATCCTCAACATTTTTGGGTTAATTTATAATGTCTCAAAATATTTCACCTTGAAATTTATATTCCAAAAATTTCTGATATCCCATTTTATTTAACCCTATGCATGAATTTCTTCAATTTATTTCCATTTAGTTAGTTTGCAATATACGCAACCTTATTTTCACGAGGTTTACACCTCCAATTGCCGCATCAATGATACTACGGTCAAGAGGCATCAGTCCTTCATAGAATTATTAAATGAGCAGCTAATCGGGTATCTGATGATGAGGGCATTGAATGCACAGTTGCTCAAATCTTTCCCAATACTTAGATATTGTCTCTCTATGAGATTATCGAATCCCATATATTTCTTTCTTTATGTTGGAAACTCGAGATGCTGGGAAATACTTCTCAACTTAACATGCTCTTCGTCAACTCCGTTTAGTTTCATGCCAACACAAACCATTTGGAACTCTTTGAGATGAGTATAAGGATCTTCTCCGGCAAGTTCATTGAATGTTGGTAGCAAGTGTATAAAACCAGACTTGAGCTCGAAGTTGACATTGTTATCAATGTTTATGCACAATGGGTGATTCTCCATGTTAGGAGCATCAAGCTCCTTGAGTGTCTGTTGTCGTGCAATAGTCATGGTCTTGACACGAGCTTCTTTTTGTAACCTGCGTAAAGTGTTTTCAATTTCTAGATCTACCTGCACTTGACTCTGGTTAGTAGAATGGGTTATAGTCATAAATCATCAAGAAAACTCTAAAGAAATTAGACACACAAGAGATTGAAAACAATGTAAATTGAATGAAAATCCTACGCTAGAAAACTAAAACTATCTAAAAACCCTAGAAAACATCGGAATTTGGCCTCGATAGGGTGGGGCTAGTGGCCAAAGACAACTAGTCCTGTTCAGAACGTCGTTTCCCTTCAGGAAACAAAAAATCCAAGTTCAAATTCCACCAAAAAATCTATTTTGAACAGTACTGTTGTCGTATATGAACAGTATCGCTGCAAGCAAAAATTCTGTTTCTCTTTTTTTTTCAACAAAATAAATAACAATCACAGCAAATAAAAATCAAGCATAAGAATCAACTAAAATCTCATCCCCGGTAATGGCGCCAAAATTTGTTGTGAATGTTCTCCCTAAGGTTAATAATCTGGATCCGCCATAATTATTAATCTCAGTTGCTTCACAAGTTTATATACCACAACTCTGATTTTGATAACAAACTTAACAATAGATTAGCCCAATAATAACTTAGAGTCCGCTCTAACAATTAATATAAACAATCATAGGAAATAAGCATAGGAGAACAAACATATTCATTCCTCATATAAACTGAAAAGAAAAGGTAAAATAGATCTCACAGTTCTCAAAATCCGAAGGTTTCTGTGTCCTTGCAACCAAGATAAAGAGTTTAGCTTTGCATGTCTATTGAACAATTAATCAAAAAGAAGGAGGAATTCATGATTTCAAGTTTCTTAGAGGAAGGTGGCATTTTTATCTCTTCTGGTTGTTCTCCTCTCTTCTTCTTTTTCCTTTCTCTCTTTCTTTTTATATCCTAGGAAACCCTAGTCTCTATTTTACAAAATAGTCCTCCTTAAGTAAACAATTTACATTTAAGTACTTCAATAACGATTTTTCTAAAAAAAAAGGAATAGCCTTGCATGAAATCTTCAAGCTTTGACTTAGAGGATCTAAATTGCTGAAATAAAAACTTGGATGTCGGTTTGGATGCTTTAAGACATAATTTGGACTCGTTTCTTCACAAAACCTGATTACTGAAAGAATTCATTTGTCATCTTATAAAACTCATATCTCCCTCATATGAGATCTTTGTTTGCTGACATTTGGCACGTTGATAGGTCTTTGAGTCAGGAATCCAACAAAATTAAGTTTGCATCAAATGGACTTTCATAGCTCAAGATATTCAAGTTGTAATGGTCAAACATCAAGAGTGGCAGATTACGATATTTGACTTTGAAGGCTTCGATTTCCATGCTCTTCTTTTTTTTTATTTTTCTTGCCTTATATTTCCAGAAAGGTATGGATGTTAGGTTTATAATGCCACTAGAATCACTTCATTTCAAACTTTAGAGCTCACACTCTACACAAAACATCGACTGAAGGTCAAGTCTACCAATTACCTCCATTTTACTCATTTTTGCATCTTTCATCCAAAAATTCCTTCAAAACATAAACAAATAATACCAAGGCATTTTATATATAAAATATAGTCAAAACACTAGTTCAATATGGGTGAAATTATCGAATAATATAGTTGCATCAAATTGTATGACTTTGATTTAAAGCACAAGTAGATTGCTTTACTAAAACTATGGTTATTCAAGGGGTGGGTAAGAAAATGGTAGTATTTAGGAGAGAGAGAAGGGTAGTCCTAAATTTTATAATTTCGGTCATGACGGCTAAGAAATTGATTAGGAAAGGGTGTCCTGCATGGTTGTCTTATGTAGAGAATTGAAAAAAGGAAGCATAAAATTAACAAATATTTCCATTGTGAGAGAATTTTCGAATGTGTTTCCATAGAAGTTACCTAGACTACCCCCAATCAGGGAGATTGAGTTTCCATTGAAACTCTTCCAGGGGTCAACCCTATAGCACAATCCCCTTATAGGATGGCCCCCATAAAATTAACTGAACTGGAGATCTAACTTCAAGAATTGTTGGACAAAGGATTTATACGACCAATCAACTCGTCTTGGGGAGCCCCGATGTTATTTGTGAAGAAAAAGGATGGCACATTTCGGTTGTGTATAGATTATCGTCAGCTAAATAAAGTGATGATAAATAAAAAGTATCCATTACCGCGAATAGATGATCTGTTTGATCAATTGAAGGGTGCGAGGGTGTTTTTTAAGATAGATTTGAGGTCGGGGTACCATCAGCTAAGAATCAAAGAACATGACTAATGCAACCATATTATTCGATAGTTTCACCCCCATTTAACTAGTATTTTGCCTATGTTTTATATATAAAATGCCTTGATATTCTTTGTTTTATGTTTTGAAGGCACTTTTGGATGAAAGATGCAAAAAGGAGCAAATTGGAGGTAACTGGCAGATTTGACCTTCGGTCCATGTTTTGTGCAGTGCGTGAACTCTAGAGGTTGAAATGAAGTGATTCCAGTGGCATTAAAAAGCCAACATCCATACCTTTCTGGAAATCTAAGGCAAGAAAATAAAATAAGGAAGAGCATGGAAATCACAGCCTTCAAAGTCAAATCTTGCAATCTGCCAATGCTGACCTTTGGTCATTCCGACTTGAATATCTGGAGCTACAAAAGTTCAATTGACAAAAAATCAATTGTTTTGGATTCCTGACTCAAAGGCCTATAAACGCTCCAAATTTCATCCACAAACGATGTCATATGAGGGAGATATTATTTTTCAAAGATGACAACTGAATTCTGCCAGCAAACAGGTTTCGTGAAGAAACGAGTCCAAATTATGTTCTGAAGCATCTAAACCGATATCCAAGTTTTAATTTCAGCAATTTAGCTCCTTTAAGTCAAAGCTTGAAGATTTCATGCAAGGCTATTTCTCCTTTTTTTAGGAAAATAGTTATTGAAGTACTTAAATATAAACTATCTACTTAAGGGAGGACTATTTTGTAAAATAAAGACTAGGGTTTCCTAGAATATAAAAAGAATGAGAGAAGAGAAGGGGGGCAGCCAGCCAAGAGGAGAGAAATGCCCCCCCTCCTCTAAGAAACATGAAATTATACATTCTTCCTTCTTTTTTATTAGTTGTTCAACAAACATGCAAGGTTAAATACTTTTTCTTGGTTGCAAGGACACGGAAACCTTCGAATTTCAAGAACTGTGAAATTTATTTTACCTTTTCTTTTCAGTTTATATGATGAATATGTTTGTTCTCCTATGCTTATTTTTCCTATAATTGTTTATTTTAATTGCTAGAGCGAACTCTAAGTTATTATTGTAGACAATCTATTGCTAAGTTTGATATCAAAACCAGAGTTGTGATATATGAACTTGTGAAGCAACTGAGTTTAATAATTGTGGTGGATCTACGTTATTAATCTTAGGGAGAACATTCAATCAAATCAAACATAGACCGCAGACATTTATGTTTTCTTAATTAATCAACTTATCTAGTTCTTAAGGCTGCCATTGAATTAAATTACTAGCGCGGACATTGTGGTTGTTTGATGGTTAGGGTTAGTTATACAGCGGATCCGTTAACTAACCAATGTTAAGAAGAGATAAATATTCAGAATATAAATTGATGTTTCGTTTCCATGATCAGTTCTGATTTCTGTAGGTGGATGTGTGCTTGCAACCAAGGTTTGTTCTCTTGATAATTTTCTAATTTTATTAAATTTTGTTTGATAGTTTTCTGTTTTCTTTTGCTTTAGCATAGATAACGTCCAAACCCCCTCAAATTGCATATCATTTGGCATAAAAATCTGACTTGAACCTTCCTCGTGGGATTGACCCTTGCTTACTCTATATTATCTTGTGTGTTGTGTTTGAAGCTAGGGTAATTAATTTGTGCGACCGCGACATCGCAACAATGACATTGATGTAATCATATTATTTGATAGTTTTACCCACTTTACCTAGTGTTTTGCCAATTTTTATATATAAAATGCCTTGATATTCTTTGTTTTATGTTTTGAAGGCACTTTTAGATGAAAGATTAAAAAAGAAGTAAATTGGAGATAATTGGCAGATTTTACCTTTAGTTGATGTTTTGTGCAGAGGTTGAGCTCTAAATGTCATAATGAAGTGATTCTAGTGGCATTAGAAAGCTAACATCCATACCTTTCTATACATATAAGGCAAGAAAAATAAAAAGAGAGAGCATGGAAATCGCAGCCTTCAAAGACAAATTTCGCATTCTGCCAGTGTTGACCTTCGTCCATTCCAACTTGAATATCTTGAGCTATAGAAGTCCATTTGATGCAAATGCAATTTTGTTGGATTCCTGACTCGAAGATATATCAACCTACCAAATCTCAGCATAAAAAGAGCTGATATGAGAGAGGTATAATTTTTCTAAGATGACACATGAATTTTACCAACAGACAGGTTTTGTGAAGAAACAAGTCCAAATTACATCCCAAAGCATCCAAACCGACATCCAAGTCTTTATTTCGGCAATTTAGCTCCTCCAAGTCAAAAGTCAAAGCTTGAAGATTTTATGTAAGGCTAATTCTCTTTTTTTAGGAAAATAGTTATTGAAATATTTAAATGTAAATTGTGTACTTAGGAAATGACTATTTTGTAGAAAAAGGATTAGAGTTCCTAGGATATAAAAAGAAAGAGAGAAAGCCAAGAGGGGATGGCCAACCAAGAGAAAAAAAACACACCTTCCTCTAAAAAACCCAAAATCATGCATTCTTCTTTCTTTTTGATTAGTTGTTCAATAGACATTCAAAGCTAAACTCTTTTTCTTGGTTGCAAGGACACAGAAACCTTCGGATTTCAAGAACTGTTAGATTTATTTTACCTTTTCTTTTCAGTTTATATGATGAATGAATATGTTTGTTATCCTATACTTATTTCCTACGGTTATTTATTTTAATTGCTAGAGCGGACTCTAAGTTATTATTGTGAATAATCTATTGCTAAGTTTGCTATCAAGACCGGAGTGGTGGTATATAAACTTGTGAAGCAACTGAGATTAATAATTGTGGCGTATCCAAATTAGTAATCTTAGGGAGAACATTCGATCTATAAAATCAAACATGGACTGCAGACATTTATGTTGTTTATATTAATCAACTCATCTAGTTCTTAAGGCTACCATTGAATTAAATTATTAGTGCGGACATTGTGGTTGTTTGATGGTTAGGATTAGTTATACAGCGGATCTATTAACAAATCAACATACAAGGTTTGTTTTTCTTGATAAATTTCGGTTTTCTTTGACTTAGCATTGATTTTTTCTTTCTGTTTACTATAGCATAGCATAGATAACTTCACAACCCCCCTCAGTTGCATATCATACAACATAAAAATTTGACCTAAACCTTCCTCGCGGGATCAATCTCTTGCTTACTTTATATAATCTTGTTTATTTAAACTAGGATAATTAATTTCTGCGACCACGACATTGCAACAGACATACAAAATACTCCCTTGAGGACCTGCTACGGGCATTATGAATTTTTAGTAATGCCTTTCGAGTTGATAAATGCCCCCGTAGTATTTATAGACTTGATGAATCAGGTGTTTCGGCTTTATCTAGATAAATGTGTGGTTGTGTTTATTGATGATATATTGGTGTATTCTAGCTCCTGTTTAGAACACAAGGAACACTTGAGGAAGGTGTTGGAAACATTGAGGGGGAATAGACTATAAGCAAAGTAGGATAAATGTGAATTTTGGCTCAAGAAAGTAGTATTTACCCTGGCGTAAAACACACAAGATAGTATAGAGCAAGTAAGGAGTCAATTCCACGAGGAAGTTTCAGTTCAAATTATTATGCTATACGTTATGTAATTTGGGGGAGGGGGTTTGATTTGTGATTATCTAAACTATGACAGAAATTAAACTAGTAAACAAAATCAATTAAAACCAAAATTTATCAAGAAAACAAACCTTGGTCGCAAGCACACATCCACCTACAGAAATTAGAACTGATCCTTGAAACAAAACTCCAGTTTATATTCTGAAATTTTATTTTTTATTAACGTTGATTAATTAACGGATCCGCCGTAGAACTAATCCTAACCAACAAACAATCATAGTGTTTGCACTAATGATTTAATTCAATGGCAACCTTAAGAACTAGATAAATTCGTTAATCTTAACAACCAAGCTGTCTGCAGCTTGTGTTGCTTTGTTCGAATGTTCTCCCTAAATTTAATAACGTAGTTCCGCCACAATTATCAAGCTTAGTTGCTTTGCAAGTTCATATATCACAGCTCCGGTTTTGATATCAAACTTAGCAATAGATTGTTCACAATAATAACTTAGAGTCCGCTCTAGCAATTATCAACAACAATCATAAGAAGTATGCATAGGAAAACAATCATACACATTCATAATATAAACTGAAAATAAATGGAAGAATAAATCTCACGGTTCTTGCAATCCAAAGGTTTTTGCTTCCTTACAACCAAGAAAATAAGCTTAGCCTTGCATATCTATTGAACAACTAATCAAAAAGAAAGAAGAAACCATGATTTCGGGTTTGTGGAGGAGAAGGGGAGTTTCTTTTCTCTTCTGGTCGGCTTTTCCTCTTTCTTTTCTCTTTTTCTTTTTATATGCTAAGAAACCCTAGTCTCTATTTTATAAAATAGTCCTCCTTTAAGTTGACAGTTTACATTTAAGTACTTCAATAACTATTTTCCTAAAAACAAAGAACTAGCCTTGCATGTTTCTTCAAGCTTTGACTTAGAGGAGCTAATTTGCTTAAATAAAAACTTGGATGTTGGTTTAGATGCTTCGAAACGCAATTTGGACTCGTTTCTTCACGAAACCTGTTTACTGGCAGAATTCGGTTGTGATATGTGAAAACTCATATCTCCATCATATGACATTGTTTTAGGCTGAAATTTGAAGCGTTGATATTTATTTGCGTTAGGAATTCAAAAAAATTAAGTTTGCATCAATTGAACTTTTGTAGCTCCAGATATTCAAGTTAGAATGGTCAAAGGTCAACATTGGCAGATTGCGAGATTTGACTTTAAAGGCTGCAATTTCCATGCTCTTTCTTATTTTAATTTCTTGCCTTAGATGTCCAGAAAGGTATGGATGTTAGATTTTTAATTTCACTGGAATCACTTTATTTCGACATCTAGAGCTCACGCTCTGTACAAAACATGGACTGAAGGTCAAATCTGTCAGTTACCTCCAATTTGCTCCTTTTTACATCTTTCATCCAAAAGTGCCTTCAAAACATAAAACAAAGAATATCAAGGCATATTATATATAAAACATAGGCAAAATACTAGTTAAATGGGGGTGAAACTATCGAATAATATGGTTGCATCATAAATCTTTTCAAAACATTGACATCATATGAGAAAAAGGTGGGAACCACCTACCTGTTCCACCTGCGGGTTGTCCTTGTCCTGACAATGGTCCGATCCCGGCCGCACCACCGAAGACATTAAGGGCCACAAATCAATATATTTGCATCCTCAAATCACATTCATCTCTATACTTATTCGAGAATCCATATATTCATGTTCAAGTGTTACACATTTTACACCATCATACAATGAAATTGTTACAACGAAAACTAGTTGGCTGCAGGCCGCAAAATCCATCAGCAAAAACTATTTTGCTGCATGCACTTCAATTTCGGCAGCGAATGCTACTTCGCTACAGCCAACACACTTTCAGCAACAAACACTGATTTGCTACAGACAACTTAGTTTCGGCAGTGAATCACAAATTCACTACAAACAACACAACTTCGACAGCGAATGGTAATTCGCTGCAAACAACAAATTTTCAGCAGTCAATGCTAATTCTCTATAGGCAACACAACTTCGGCAGTGAATCACAAATTTGCTATAGAACATACACTTTCAGCAGAGAACACTAATTCGATGCAGACAACTCAATTTCAGCAGCTAATCACAAATTCGCTGCAGAACATACACTTTTGGCAGCGAACGCTAATTCGATGCAGACAACTCAATTTCAGCAGCGAATCACAAATTTGCTGCAACACGCACACTTTCAGCAATGAACGTAAATTCACTGCAGTCATGCAATTTGTCATTGGGTTCCAACAATGTCACATGATTTTAGCATGAAGACATGCATTTTCAATTCCAGCGCATAATCTGTCATCAAATCCCAACAGAGTTACATGATCTTAATATGAACACACACATGCATTTTCAATTCCAGCACATATCTATCATCAAATCCCAGCAGAGTGACATGATCTTACACATGCATTCTCTTACACAATGCATTCTGGCCAACCCTATAACTATGGTCGACCCTCTACCATGTTTTGTTCTTTCCATTTTATTCATTTTTCTTTGTTTGATGTTCTAGAAATTGGCCTCATTTCATCTCTGTTTCCTTATCCTCTTAATTGATTTCAGTTTCTTTCACAACTAGCATAGAGGTCTTAGGTCAATTTTCTTAGGGATTCCTTCATCATTTTTGGTTTTGGGTCTCAAGAACAAGGAGGAAAGGGAGACTACATGACCCTTACCTTTCAAATCTAAGTGGGTCTGGATAATTTGGTAGTATTACTTCTCTCCTTCTATTGGTTCTCCCCCTTCTTTTTCCTCTCTCGGTTCTCTTTCTTCTGTCAGTTTCTACCCACCCGTTACAGCCCTTTCTCTTATCCTCTAAGCAGTTGTTCAGCCTTCACTCAAGGTCTCAACCCCCTCACTCTCTGCTGGTTTGGTTTATGTTTCTAAACATACAGCTGCTGCAGACAACTTTTAGGAAGAGGAAGGGTCTCATTCTCTCTCTCTCTCCTTGCATTTATACTCCTCATTAAATGAGGTGGGGTGTTTGGGGTTGGTTTAGATGTGTTCTTGTCCCTCTTTTGGTATGTCCAAAACCGATTTTACCCCTCCCTCTTAGCCCCTTAAAACAATCTGATTTGTTTCCTAAACTTTTAATTAGACTTAGTTGTTGCCGATTTAGAAATCAGTAGCAAAAATTATCCTGCTGCTGATTCAAAAATCGACAGCAAAAAACTGTGCTGCTGCCGATTCAGAAATCAACAGCGATGGTGGAGTCATTTTTTGCTTTACTTTTTTTTAGGTGTTTACATTCTCCTCTCCAAATATAAATTTCATCCTTAAAATTAAAAGGGACTCGTATTGATAGTGCCTTCAGATTCTCAAAGCAAATACCATAGTAACCGACTCCAGGTCGTGTATCGAGTTCTTCTCTACGTGATCTTTAACTGTTTTGACACATAAGCTATCACTTCCTCACATTACCTCAATCACACTTATGTCCTTTCTTCGAGGCATCATCACTAACTACAAAACCCTTGGTATTTGGAACGTACCAGTTTTAGTGTAGCAGTTTATTAGGCCTTGTGCTTATGATGCAATCATATTATTCGATAGTTTCACCCACATTTACCTAGTGTTTTGCGTTTTGCGTATGTTTTATATATAAAATGTCTTGATATTTTTTATTTTATGTTTTGAAGGCACTTTTGGATGAAAGATGCAAAAAATAGTAAATTGAAGGTAATTGGCAGATTTGACTATCAGTCGATGTTTTGTGTAAAACGTAAGCTCTAGAGGTTAAAATGAAGTAATTCTAGTGGCATTAAAAATATAACATCCACACCTTTCTGGATATCTAAGGAAAGAAAAAAAAAAGGAAGAGCATGGAAATCGCAGCCTTCAAAATCAGATCTTGCAATCTGCAAGTGTTGACCTTTGATCATTCCGACTTGAATATCTTGAGCTATAGAAGTCCATTTGATGCAAACTCAATTTTGTTCCATCTCTAACTCAAATACCTATCAATGTATGAAATTTCAGCCAAAAAGATCTCATATGAGGGAGATATGAGTTTTCTAAGATGACAAACGAATTCTTCTAGTAATCAGGTTTTGTGAAGAAACGAGTCCAAATTATGTCCCGGAGCATCCAAACCGACATCCAAGTTTTTACTTTAGCAATTTATCTCCTCTAACTCAAAGCTTGAAGATTTCATGCAAGGTTATTTCTCTTTTTTTAGGAAAATAGTTATTGAAGTACTTAAATGTAAATTGTCTACTTAAAGGAGGACTATTTTGTAAAATAGAGACTTTGGTTTCCTAGGATATAAAAAGAAAGAGAGAAGGGAAAGAGGAGAAGAGAGGGTGATGACTAGAAATGGAGGAACACAAACCCTTTCTCCCACAAACCTGAATTCATGTTTTCTTCCTTCTTTTTTATTAATTGTTCAGTAGACATGCAAGGCTAAACTCTTGTTATTAGTTGCAAGGATACCAAAACCTTCAGATTTCAAGAACTGTGAAATTTATTTTACCTTTTCTTTTCAGTTTATATGATGAATATGTTTGTTCTCCTATGCTTAATTTTCCAATGATTATTTATTTTAATTGCTAGAGCGGACTTTAAGTTATTATTGTAAATAATCTATTGCTAAGTTTGATATCAAAACTGGAGTTATGGTATATGAACTTGCGAAGCAACTGAGTTTAATAATTATGGCGAATCTATGTTATTAACCTTAGGGAGAACATTCGAACAAATCAAATATAGACTTGGACAGTCATGTTGTCAAGATTAATCAATTTATCTAGTTCTTAAGGCTCTCATTCAATTAAATTACTACTATGGACATTGTGGTTATTTGATGGTTAAGGTTGGTTATATGACAGATCCGTTAATTAACTAATGTTAAGAAAGGATAAATATTCAGAATATAAAATTGATGTATTGTTTCAGTGATCAGTTCTGATTTCCATAGGTGGATGTTTACTTGAAACCAATGTTTGTTCTTTTGATAATTTTCTGATTTTATTTACTTTCGCATGATAGTTTTCTGTTTTCTCTTGCTTTAGCCTAGACAACTTCCACCCCCCCCCCCCAAATTGCATATCATATAGCATAAAAATATGACTTGAACCTTTCTCATGGGATCGATCTTTTGCTTGCTTTATATTATCTTATGTGTTATGTTTTAAGCTAGGGCAATCATTTGTGCAACCGTGACATCACAATAAATTTTGGCGTCATTGCTAGGGAAGAGATTTTAGTTGATTCTTGTGCTGTGATTTTTATTTGTTGTGATTGTTATTTATTTTTTTTTAAAAAGATGAAACAAAATTTTTGTTTGCAGCGGTATTGTTCATATATAGCAGCTGTACTGTTCAAAACAGATTTTTTGGTGGAATTAGAACTTGGCCTTTTGTTCCCTAAAGGGAAACAACATTCTGAACAGGACTAGTTGTCTTTAGCCACTAGCCCCACTCTATCGAGGTCAAATTCTGTTGTTTTCTAGGGTTTTTAGGCGGTTTTGGTTTTCTAGTGTAGGATTTTCATTCAATTTGCACTACTTTCAATCTTTTGTGTGCTTAGTTTCTTGTGTTTTCTTGACGATTTATGCATGTAACCCATTCTACTAATCAAAGACAAGTGCAGGTAGATCTCGAAATAGAAAACACTTTACGCAGGTTACGAAAGGAAGCTTGCGTCAACAACATGGTTGTTGCATGATAATAGACACTCAAGAAGCTTGCTGCACCTAACGTGGAAAATCAACCATTGTGCAAAAACATCGACAACAATGTAAACTTCGAGCTCAAGTCTAGTTTTATACATTTGCTACCAACGTTCAATGGACTTGCAGGAGAAGATCCTCATACTTATCTCAAGGAGTTCCACATGGTTTGTGTTGGCATGAAACCGAACGAAGTTGATGAAGAACAGGTTAAGTTGAAAGCTTTCCCTTTCTCTCTAAAAGGGGCAGCAAAGGTGATGTGATCCTAGAACCAAAGGATCCATTGGAGGTTTTGGTTGGTCCAGTTACAAGGCTTAGAGCCACCAGATTCAAAGAAGCTTTTAATGAACTTCTTCAAGATACGTGGGCTAAGGTGGACCTTAAAGGATATTAAATAATAAAGAGCAAGTCATGATTAATCTGATTCATGTTCAAGCGGGGCTTGTTGGTGGAACCAAGACCATTACACAAGGATTGGGAGAAGAAGACTCGATTCGGACAGTTTGACCTTTCGCTACCTTTTTTATCATAACTGGATCTACATGTTAAATTTTGAGGTGATTTTAGTAGGGCTGGAAACTAGACTTCCATACCTTTCCAACGGTATATGGAACGCCTTCTAATTCTTTAAGACGAGAGAGAATCATCCGTTTGAAGTTGGGTTTTACTACTGCTAGACAGAATGCGGAAATAATCAAACTTGTCTAATTAAATTAGTTAGGCTATTAAACTTTCTTTATTTTATGAGGGAACACTTGTTTGGGTTTCATACTTGTTTATTTTATTTATTTTAATTAGTTTGGGCTAGTTTTAGCTTAGGTTGATTATTATTTAAATTGGGTTTATATGTGACCCACTAGGGAAACTAGGATTTTTGGCTTGGGGTATAAATACTCTTAAGAATAATTTTCTGCATACTTTGTTGCCTAATAATATACTAATTTTTGCCGACCTTTTGTTATCAATCTAGGTTCTTGGTTGAACTTTCAATTCTTCAAAGAATTGACCTATTTTGTTGTGAATTTATACTTTTTTTGCTCGCCTCCAGGTGTAGGCGTTATGTTTAGGTTGGTTTATAGTCTTATTGCCTTGGAGCAAGTCTTTCATTGTAATAAGCTCATCGTATTTTCAGCAAACTTGGATTAAATAGATCTTGGGTTCGCGAATTCCATTAAATTCCACTAGGGTTCGCATCAGTTGGTATCAGAGCAGGTCTGATCATAGGTTATATCCTTCAATTTGTGTCTTTTGTTTCTTGATTTGTTTTTCTCTCTTGATTATTTTCGGCCACATATATTAAAAAAAAAAAAAGGTCCTTGCATCCTTTTGAATTGTTGAACACAAAATCATAAAGTAGTGTTCTTGTTGAATTCTTGATCTTGCCGCAATATATACATAAAAAATGTGTGTTCTTGAATTTTTCTTCTTGATTGCCAAATTGGTTTACAAAAAAAGGGCTTGATCTTGAAAAATTTGATTGTTGCCGCCAAAAAAAAAAGAGAAGAAAATAAACATTCTAGAGTTGGCCAAGAGCTAAGGAACAAAAATTGGTCATTGGCAATTTGTGTTGCTTTTTAATTTTTTTTTTTCAGGTTCTATCATTGCTTGATTTAATTTTCAGTTTAGATAGTAAATCTCTTTAGTATTATTGCTTCCATTTAGTTTATTTCACATCTTCGAATCGTCATATTACTCGCACAAATTTGCATTGCTACTCATGAATTTGTCATCGTAGTTTCGTTTCGTTAGTTTCATAAATTTCTTACTTCTTGAGTCTATATCAAATTTATAGATTCATTGCATAGTTTGTTGCTTTTCTGAATTGTTGCTAAGTGATTTCAAGAACTAAATAAAGGCAATTTCAGTGGAAAAAGGCGTAGGGAGCATATTAGAGTGAAAAGCCTATAAATTTGTGTGAAACACGAGTGTGTGAGGTGTTATTTTTATTGCTAATGATTTTCTTATAGGTTTAAAAAAAATGTCTTCTAACAATGTGTCATAAAAGGAAGGTGAAATCCCAGAAGATTGGCTTTCGAGAATACAACAACAGATGAAATTTATGTTTGGTGAGCTGATGACTAAGATTGAAAAATTAAAGACTAGGTCTGATGGGGACATAGTAAAAAGGGTAGAAAAGCTAGGAAGAAGGAGAGTGTTGCTAGAAACTCTCCAGATGAAGTCGAGGATGATCTTAACTGTGGTAGTGGATTTTGTACACATAAGGGAGAGAGGTATGAGAATCAACCAAGGAGGGGACATATTCAGCCACATAGGGATTTTGAGTATAAAGGGGATTTTAATGAATAGGGTAATGTAGTATTAAGTTAAAATTCCCAGCCTTTAAGGGAAAAACTGATCCAGAAGCTTACTTAGATTGGGAAAAAAAGGTGGAGATGATTTTTGACATCGATAGGTACTCTGAAGAAAAGAAGGTTAAGTTAATTGTAGTAGAGTTTACTGATTATGCCATAGTTTGGTGGGAGAGATTGGTGGTAGAAAGAAGAAGGAATAGAGAAAGACCAGTTAGTACGTGGAAGGAGTTGAAGACAATAATGAAGAAGATGTATGTTCCTAAACACTATTATAGGGAGTCGTTTAATCGTTTACAAATGATTACACATGGTAGTAAGAGTGTGGAGTATCAAAAAAAATTATAGGTGACTATGATTGGAGCTAATGTTAATGAAGATAAGGAAGTTACTATGTCTAGGTTTTTGAATGGCTTGAATAGAGACATAACTAATGTTGTGAGGTTACAATCTTATGTTGAATTTGAAGAGTTAGTGCATTTGGAAATTAAGGTTAAAGGACAGTTGAAAAGAAAAGGTAGTACACGATCTAGAGCTTATTCAGGGTCTTCTTCGGGTTAGAAGTTGAATTATAGGAGAGAGGGTAATGCACCATCGAAGCCTTTGGTGAGTTCTAAGGTTGTCGAACCTACATCCATGAAGAAGTAGATTTTGGCTAGTGATCAAAAACTTAAGGGAGAAGTCCAACCAAAGCGTAATCATGATATAAAGTGTTTCAAGTGTCAGGGATTGGAACACTATGCATCAGAGTGTGCAAACCATCGAGTTATGATTCTAAGGGATGGTGGGGAGATTGTGTGCACTAGTGAGGAGTCTGATTGTGATGACATGCCACCACTTAAGGATGTTAGTAATTTAAAGTATGTTGTTGGTGATAAAGTTTTGGTGAATAAAAGGTCGCTCAGTGTTCAGACTAAGGAGGATGATGTGCAGCAACAAAGGGAGAACATCTTCCATACTAGATACCTAATCAATGATAAGGTATGTAGTATGATCATTGATAGTGGTAATTGTACTAATGTTGCTAGTGTTACTTTGGTTAGAAAGTTAGGATTGAATACCATAAAACCTGAGAGGCCCTATCAACTTCAATGGTTGAATGAATGTGGTGTTGTTAAGGTGAATAAATAAGTGATGATTTCTTTTTCAGTTGGCAAGTATAAGGATGAGTGCGTAAAAAAAATGAAGAAAAACCTAAATTTCTTTGCAAAATTTAGTGATTTTAAACATGCATAACTTTCTGAATTGCTTATGATTTTACTTGTGTATAAGAAAGCATACTTTAACTTTGCTAATTTAGATTAAAAAATAAAATAGCACCACAATCCAGAAGAGAACACATTTCGTGCCATTATCACCTAGCTCTATAATTAACACAATTACCAACCAATTAAACCCATTAATTATAAAAACACTACTTCCTAAAAAAACAAAACACCAACCTGCCAATTTCACCTAAAAATCAAAACATCGTGGTTCAAAAAATTACAGCTTTTACTTGGAATTTTTTTTTTATCAAAGATGTAATATTTTATGTTTTTTTTCTTTCATAGTCACTAACTCAATTTCCATGCATTAAACATTTAAACATCTCTAGTTGTTATTAGAAACTGTTGACATGAATAAAACATTTCATTTTTTGATACAAAATATGCAATATATTAATGTTTTTACTGTTGATTATTCAAATGCTCTTTTTTTATCATAGGTACTGGAGGAAGCTACAGATCATATCGTAGAACTCCCAGAAATTCAAGAAGATGTAACCGAAAGAGGCACTGGTAACTCAAGATGTATCGCCCACTATGTTATGTCTTTTGTACTTAATTAGAGTTTTTGTGCAATGTCCTATTCGATAAAATTTTATATTATATGTGTTTATTATCTTTCTCGTATTGTTTCTGTCTAAGTTAGTACGTATAAGAGCTCACGATTTCTAAACTCCTTTGATGGTCTCTTGTGTGTTTGGGTTTGAATTCAATTTTATTTAGAGATTTCTCATGTTTTTGTGAATTTTTTTTTTCTTTGTTTATTTTTTTTAATGTTCAGTAAACCTAAACTACACACACTCACACTAATGCGGCCATGAATAATTAATTAAAAGTTGAAGTTTATTATGCAGGGGAAACATTGGTTCGACGTTCTACACTTGACATTCCAATGCATTGGAGTCGTGTTTGGTGACTCAGGCACGTCTTCTATGTATGTGCTGGCGAGCACCTTCCTCAATGGTATCCAAGACCCTGATGACATTTTAGGAGTCTTATCGGTCATTATCTACTCCATCCTTACCATCACAATCAGAAAGTACACATTTATGGTCTTATCCGCCAACTATAATAGAGATGGTAAACTTAAATGTCATTCCATATTTCATATTTTGCTCATTTTTCTTTATACATATATTGAATCCTTGCACTTGATCCCTCTAACTACCTTATTCATCTACATCTTTTGTTGTTAAGATTATATTTCAATTATGAGAATAATCAATATATATATGTTCATTTTCAAAGAAATTAGGATCTACCAAGTAAATTTTAATCCAAGATAACAGGAAAAATGATCAGCATTTATAAACAAATCTTGATTCAATTCACATAATACTATATTGATTATTCTCATCATTGAATCAAGATTTGTTTAAAGATGCTGATCATTTTTCGCATTTGGATTAGAATTTACATAGTAGATCCTAATTTCATTAAAAATAAACATATATATTAATTATTCTCATCATTAAACTATAATCTTAACAACAATAGATATAGATGAATAAGATACTTAAAGGGATTAAGTGCAAGGATTCAATATATGTATAAAGAAAAATGAGCAAAATATGAAATATGAAATGACATTTAAGTTTACCATCTCCATTATGGTTGGCGGATAAGACCATAAATGTGTACTTTCTGATTGTGATGGTAAGGATGGAGTAGATAATGACCGATAAGACTCCTAAAATGTCATCAGGGTCTTGGATACCATTGAGGAAGGTGCTCGCCAGCACATACATAGAAGACGTGCCTGAGTCACCAAACACGACTCCAATGCATTGGAATGTCAAGTGTAGAACGTCGAACCAATGTTTCCCCTGCATAATAAACTTCAACTTTTAATTAATTATTCATGGCCGCATTAGTGTGAGTGTGTGTAGTTTAGGTTTACTGAACATTAAAAAAAATAAACAAAGAAAAAAAAAATTCACAAAAACATGAGAAATCTCTAAATAAAATTGAATTCAAACCCAAACACACAAGAGACCATCAAAGGAGTTTAGAAATCGTGAGCTTTTATACGTACTAACTTAGACAGAAACAATACGAGAAAGATAATAAACACATACAATATAAAATTTTATCGAATAGGACATTGCACAAAAACTCTAATTAAGTACAAAAGACATAACATAGTGGGCGATACATCTTGAGTTACCAGTGTCTCTTTCGGTTACATCTTCTTGAATTTCTGGGAGTTCTACGATATGATCTGTAGCTTCCTCCAGTACCTATGATAAAAAAAGAGCATTTGAATAATCAACAGTAAAAACCATTAATATATTGCATATTTTGTATCAAAAAATGAAATGTTTTATTCATATCAACAGTTTCTAATAACAACCACAGATGTATAAATATTTTATGTTTGGAAATTGAGTTAGTGACTAGAAAAGAGAAAAAAATATAAAATATTACATCTTTGATAAATAAAAAATCCAAGTAATAAATATATTTTTATACTTTCTCAATCATTAAGAATATTTTTTTTTATCAATAAAAATACCAAGTACCTACTAGAAAGCATAAAAGTTTGTTAATATAATTATTAATAAATTGACCGGAGCACTACTTAACTTAATTCATTCTATTTCTCTGTCTTATTTACCTTATATGATTTAATTAGTTTGAAACTTAGAATATAGTGTTGAAAATCAATACTAAGAAATCTTCATAATTTAATATATATATATATACACATTAAAAATAAATGAACAACGAAAAACTCATGCAAAAATCTTTAAATAAGACTGAAACTCAAAATTAACAAACAAAAATATATATATATCTCTTCCTGAATCTCTTGTTCCCATCCCTCTACATGGGGTGCCTCTTCTTGAATCTGTGAGGGTTCTACACCATGATCCTACAATATTGACATGACATTATTAATTATTGGTATTTTGAGGAATAAATGAAAAATGATCTAACCTGATAATTAAGAAGCCATCTTGATCCTCTCGTGCCTCAAGCTCAGTTTGAGTTTTGTACTTTAAAGTGAGTCTATACACTTTTTATTTCAAGCTTATCATGAAAGAACACATGAAGCATGTTATTAACCACGTCAAAGAGATTGATCGAGAAGCAAATAAAATTGAAGGATGAGATTTCCTTTGTATGGGGTGAGGGAGATTCAAGGAAGGGGCACTGCATGGAAGGGAAGGAATCCGGGCCAACCTACCTATGACTAAGCTAAGGGGGGAGAAGTTCCTTATCTTTATTTAGGAATAGTGACTGGTAACTAAGCGCATCTACTACTCTGGTACCCCGGGGTGGGTAGGAGCGGGTCGAGTCCGTATCGCCGCGGAGCAACAGCCGCGTCCGGATATAAATAAAAATACCATGAAAAAAAATAGGTAAATAGAACCGGGTAAATCCTTAACCCTTCCCCCTCTTACTAAGACTACAGAATGTTCTTGTGAATTATGGCCAATACCAGGTATATAAGCAGTGATTTCAAATCCAAAGGTTAATCGTACTCTGGCAACTTTACGTAATACATTACATTTAAAAATTATAAAAAAGAAGAAAGTTCTGTTCCGGATCTGAGCAAGGACTTTGCAAAATGACTTTTTCCCGCTAGGTTCAACCTAATCAATGAATCTTCATTGGAAAGTGAGAAGGTAACCTTTGGGAGAAATCGTTCGAACTTTGAAGCTGAGCATTCACCCTAGTGGCACCTCTGACCTCAGATGCAGATTCGAAATTTGAGTTTAGAAAATATTTATCACATCCTTACTCAGATTTAAGCTTAGGATTCATACGTACCTAGACTAGTAACGTCTATTAAAAAAAAATCAATTACGATGAGATTTAAAACATCTAACAAGTTTTAAGGGAATTAAAAAACAGAAAAGCACAGGCATGCGTGAAACAAATTTAAACA
>Ga0325410_1001293_pt1 | contig 27613 bp, 17 predicted proteins | sample PopdelMetagenome_16_FD_206182 | JGI IMG/M metagenome (GOLD analysis project Ga0325410, IMG submission 206182) | Populus deltoides microbial communities from Bellville, Georgia, United States - Xylem-PdIQD-R3 | ecosystem: Host-associated > Plants > Phyllosphere > Stem > Wood/Secondary xylem...
TTCAAGAGAGAAGGAGGATGGAGTTATTTTCCGATGCCCCTCCGGTTCATTTCATCCTGATCCAGACGTCCATGGACAGACCAAGATAACCTTCTCTCAGCACTTGTTTAATTTAATAACAATTAAAATTACATGACATTATTTTAGATTTATGTGCTCAAAACCCACAAGGTTCTGTTGAGACTTGTTCCCTGTCAATGAAGCATTCAACCAAATAAAATGAAGAAAAAATCCCTTTCAAAATCATATTCACGTACTAAAATAAATAAATACATATATATATATAAAAAAAAAAAAATAGTACAACTAGCACACTCACGTACAAAATCATATTCACGTCTACAATTCCAAAGCAATGCCTTAATTAATGAATTGAGAATGACCTATGAAAGTAATTTTCAGTGGCTTAATTATAGAGTTGAAATATATCCCCCAACGAAAGAGACAAGAGATTCACTTATTCTAACTATCTAGCACGCTCAAGGCTTTTTATCGCTTGCCTGATCCCATTTTTCTTCCATCATGGAAGGGAAAATAAACTCCATGCTATTGGTGCTACTGCTGCCGGAATTAAACATGGCATCAGCCATGTCTATTATAGGGTAGTCAGCTTCTTTACTGTATCGACCAGCGGTGGAGGGACCTTCGCCACCACTACCAGCACCTGCAGCCATGCTGCTACTGCTGCAACCAGCGCTACCTCCAGAACCCAGACTAAATTCCAGCCATCTAGCGAGAGAAGTTGCTGCAGATGGCTGAGGCTGAGCACTCATAGTTTGGGCCATCTCTTGCGCAATATCTGTTGCTGGTGGTGGAATTGATGGTGCCGTGGCAGACATGTGGCAAGTGTGCTCGCCACGGTACGCCACCTCGAATGTGTAGGGATCGTCATCAAGTCGCTGAACTTGTTTCTTGGCTAGGCAATGGTACAGCTTTTGGTGGGTGCACCTGTAGTAAGCCCTGAAAGGGACAGATCGAGTATATAGTTAAAATAAACAACAAATGTTAATGGCACAAGTAATTAATTAGTCCTAATAAACATGATTTTAATGAACTTGGTCGATTTGATTTTTCTAACATTCATTCTTTCAAGTCTGTTAATGTAAAACGATGATCTTCTTTGGGCGTTTACTAAACTCGTTTTTGCCAATAAGCAGTCAATGGCTCAATCTTTTAGATGGTTGTATACCAAGTCAATGTCTGAAAGAAAGGTAAAAAAAAGCTAGCATGAAAAAAACGCAATTTCAATATATTATAAAAAGACTTTTCCATGTCTAAGAAGAGCGTTCGTATACATATTATGCTTTGATTGTGTCATCTAACACGTGTTATCTAGAAGAGTTAACAGTATTCTCTCTCAGTCGTGCATATTTTGATTCATTACCTCGGGAACCTTGAACCAAGTATCTCTTTCTGTCCATATTTCCTCCAAGTGAAGCCATCTTCTGGTGGGATTTCAGTATTGCCAAACTGCTGAGCAGGTACCCTCACTGTCCGTCTTTCGGCTTCATCCTTCCTGCATATTCACAACCATATATAGTAGCTAGGTAGCCATTAGCCTAAAAAAACGAATCCGAACTTGTTGAGAAGTGGTCTGATAATTCCTAAACAGGATTAATACACATGCCATGTATATAATTGAAGGAAAGGTATGCATGAATATACTTAAAGTTTTGAATGTTCAGACATGTTCACAGAAAAAATATGTATAGCACGAACAATATGCTACCGACCCTCTTTCCCAAGAAAAAAAGGGTTAAATGGAATTGCTTTTATGATATACTTTCCTTACAATTTCATTCGTATGTGAGTCGTAAAGCATGTCTAAGAGCAATTCACATTGAACTATTGTAGGTTTACAAAGATGATTCTGAAGTAAAACACAAGCCATCTACAATATGCACAGGAAGATGTTACGGTTACTAAGGTTTTGATGCTATGCAAACTAAACATAAGCATTGAAATTTCTCACCTTCTTCGAGGTCTTTGTGACGATGATGAAGAACCTCTGCCAGGATCTGATGCATCTATTGCTTGAACATGATCTGATCTACTACCTAATTCATTAACAAAGTCTCCTGACCCCATTTGCGTCTTCTCAGGAACAAGGACCTGTGATTGATGAAACAACGTCTCCATGGCTGATGGGCAACTAGTCCTTAGCCATTCCTGGAGGCTAGGATCAATATTCTGTTGTTGCTGTAATTCCCGTGGCTCACGAAACAACATGTGATGAGTGTATGAAGTGGTGTCTTGTTGATGAACATTTAGCCTTTCCCTAGCATTAATAAAAACCCTAATGATATCTTCACATGACCTGGAAAATATCTCTGGCTGGCTGGCTAGGTTTGCTAGGTTTAATTCAAGGTCTTTAGCTAACTTGCACCCATGAAGGATCAAGGAAATGGTCTCGTCCATATTGGTTTCTTGTTGTTTTCGAGGTTTTTTGAACATTAGAAGAAATTTGAATGGGGTTGATAATTAATGGAGCTTTGAGGGAGGAGTGCTTTCTATGTTGGTGCTTGGTGCTTAATCTTAGAGAAAAAGTGGGTAAATTATTCAAAGTATTTATGTATCTTTTACACGGAATGAAAAGGAGATTAGGACTTGGAAAGTATGACCAAGTCACGGTCTCCCTGGCATGCACTTCAAACCTTTTGGTGAGAGTCTAGGCGAAGACCGTGCCCCTGTTGAAACCCAATTTGTTTTGGACCTTGAACAGCTTAATTTCCTAGATTTGAAGTTGATTGCGACCATGACGTACGAGAGCTAGAAAATTCCCCCTCTCTCTGTGTATTAATCTTTTGAGGGCATTAAATATTAAGGTCCTAGCTGAGCAATATTAAGACAGGAAAATGTCTCGCTAGCAAATCTTGGGAAATAAAATGAATATTATATATATATATATATATATTCAGAAGCGAATTTCATCCTTATTTATTCTTCCTTGAAAGAAAGCATGCTATCTTAGGAAGGTCAGAAAATAGTAATCTGAGGCTCGCTAGCTCTTAATTTGGCCTTAATTAAATCAACAGTAATCGATTTGAGGTGCACAATGGCGAACATGTTTGGCATATGATTTTCCTCAGGCAACTCGCCACTGGCTAGAAAGACTACAAACCTGTGCGCACAGCACACCACATGGTCGATTTCTCGAAGATGGACTTTTCGTTAAGTGCCCTGCGTCGTGGGTCATGACCGTTAATTGGTTTGGTCCTGAACCCCTAGAAGGACATTCTTGCATGCATATATAGAGATAGAGCCAAGCAAGGGTCAAACCTCCATGGGTCCCTTGCCATTTCTGCGATCAGCTGGGCGGCGCAGCTGGGTTTTCATTAATCAGGGGGTTAACTTCCTTTGTACAAGGGGTTTTCAATCTTCCACCTCCAGCTTCTCCGTAATCATTGCCTCGTTCAAGGAAGACTTCATGACTTTCTTCTCTTCCAAACTTTCGGGAACAGTGACTATAAGACCTAACACTACAAAAAATTTCCCTGTTTTGCCTGCTATCAAGTATCAACAAGTATTTAAAAGTATTCTCTATATACAAAAGCGCAACTATTATGGCTATCTAGTTTTTTATTTAAAGAATTACCGCCGGAACATGTGTGGCGTCTCTGTAATTTCCATTTTAGATCAGGTTTTGGTGTCAAGAATAATAAAGAATTCTTATTTTTTAAAAATTTAAAGTTATGTATTCTAATCATCAAGAACACCTACAAAGTCAGGATAAAATGATGGGATATATATAGGAAAGATTACATCATCCCTAATATTTCATTATATTTTTATTTTTTGTTCTTTTTAATACTAGGAATATATCTATGAGTTTTGTGAATCCTAAAATATTAAAAAAAAAAATTGGTTTTTTAATATTTTTAAAATTTAGACTAAATTCTCTATGAGCTTAATAAACTTATTATTAAATTCATGGGACATGCAAAATATAAAAACTTGTTATTATATCATGAAATATATTTTTAGTTTTCTTCTTGTTTTCATTCATATTTTATATATTTTTTTTAGAGAGAGATTTAGCATTATTACAAGTTAAAACCAATGGTTAAAGATGTTTTTCATCACTTTTTTTATCCATTTATCTAAGACATTCTAAGAAAATTAAAATAAAAAAAAAGCATGCATAAGTCACGCACATACCCCCTTTCACTAATTAAATCACAAACCCTACAATCACTCACATTTACACCCGCAATCTTAACAATATATCCAAATAACAACATCGACAATACATCACAACAATTTCCACAAGATCATTCCAGTCAGATTGCAGTGCAAGAGTTTTCTGACTTCTGCGCTGGCATTTGCATTGATAACACACTACACGAATCAAGACGACTTGAGACCTCCGACCACTGAACCTCCCCAACATATCCACCGTGAGTGGAATCCTCTTGTTTCTCTCACCAGTAAAATCATGAATTGAAGATCTTGCTTTAGCATGACCTTTGTACAATAGTAACAGATGCCATTAAAGACAATAAATTCGCTTCGATCCACGAGCACAGAAACCCCTACTCCAATCAAGTGCATTTACATCTTAAGCATGTCTAAATGCTCTGTGAATTTGCTATTTCACAACATACATCGCAAAGCGTTCTATCAGGCAACAGTCATCTTGAAGTAGAAACAAAACAGATAGAGGAATATGATGTACAAATGAATGATATTACAAATCAATTATGTTGGCAGGCAGTACAAAGATACAACTCCTGGCGACTAGGATCCATTCTATCTTAATGTGAAAACCAGTCACCACAACAGAAATTTACAGAACTCGATTCTTCATCCTTGTCCTTGAATTACATCCCAGATGAGGACGTCCGGTTTATCCTTTGAGCGCCCAATTTTGGAGCAGCAGGTTTACCTCGGCCTCTACCAACCACCAGTGGTTTGGCCCTTGTAGTAGGTGGGGGAGCAGCAATCGCAGCCCAGGGATCATCATCATCAAGTGCTGTAGCTGATTTGACATTCAAAGGCTTTTTATTGGTTTTTGGAGCAGGGGCAGCTATAGAACCCCATAAATCATCATCTTCATCTTTTGTCGCCCTCCCAGTACTTTTTGGTCGCACACTTGCAGCTGAAGGAGGGGTAAAAGTGCTAATTAAAGAGACTTGCTGAACGTCCCATCAGGAGAACAGGTGGCAAGGAGATGCAACTTAATTGAACTATAGTTAGGTGTATGATGATATCACCTTGTGCTTTTTGCTGTGAAACTGGCTGTGAGACAGGCCGCTTCTGAGCTGCTTGAATGCTTGCAAGAGCTGGAGAAGGCTTTGGCTCTTCAAGAGGTTCAATATCATCCCACCCATCTTTGTCACTACCCTGCTCTTCATGAATTCCATTCTCAATTTCTCCCCAGCCATCTGTTGAAGTAGGGGACTCCGGTACAGGTTGATCAGCCAAGTCTCCGCTGGAATTTACCCGGGCTGGTGCTATACTCGGAGAGTCCATCACTATGATCACCATACAAAACGGTGATCAGATATTGAATTGATAGATAAATGCATCATAATAAAAGCAGGCATAAGCAATGCTGCAGCAAGCATTGCTGAATCAACAGTGCATTTCACCATCTAATATCAATGTGCAGTTCACACAGCATGACTGGCATGCCCTCAGAAAACACATTGGCCATTAAGATACTTGACTATTGGTCAAATAGACACTCTCCTCCATTTAAACCCATAAAAAATGCAAAACAAACAATCAAGATGTATACCTGAGCTGGCATTGGAGGTTGTGGAAGACAGAGGAACGCCAGAATTTGCAGGAGCAAGTGGAGCTTGTTCTGAAGGTTTACCTTTGCTAGTCAAGGAGCTCATGGCCCATCTGAATGATAAAAAATGGTTTCAGATTAAATACAAAATTCATGGAGTAAGACTGTAGCCAGGAGAAATGCATGTTAAAAACAAAAACTTGACAAAAACATCATTAATGGAGCAAAGCATTACTTTATACATAGTATTGACTGCCTTAAGTTAGACACTGCAAACAGAAATGCATTGATAAGGTGTCATGCAATCATTGAGATTGGTGTGATGTAACTTGTAAGCATTTGAATACACAATTTTGATTTATTAATGCGCACCGCTAAGACTAAGACTAAAAAAAATAGATCATTCAACCAAGTCATGCTTAACAAATGCTGTCAAAAGAATCTGATTGATGTGCAATATATTAAACATATAGGATAAGAGAGTACAAATAAACTCTAATGTCAACCTCTAGCAGAAAAGGAACACAACAAAAATGGGGGAGAAGAGGTTGAAACGGGAAAAAAAACATACACATTCAGAATGCATAACATTAAGATGTGCTCCTAGCAATGATAGTAAAAAAAAAAAAAACCCAACCCTACTCAATTTACCAGTTACATCAGGTGATTAAATCCCAGCTATTAAAGGACCAGTGCCAAGTAAGAGCATTTCAAAGTGTTCCAACATGACGAGTTCCAAAACCACTTACCCAAGTAAACTAGCATTTCCTGGTATTGATGAGATTCCTGTGCTTGCAGCTCCAGCTGTGTCTCCAATATTTGTCTACAAATGACCAAAGAGGGCAAAAATCAATATCACCCAATGCTTTGAAATTAAAATCAACAGCATCTTGCTGGAAGCAAACCAGATCATGGACACCTCTAAATTATGACCAGCTATGTCATGGAGATACAGAGTAAAGGAGATTAGCAGAATGAAGGACATCAACAGCAGACTTTTACTAAAGACTTTGGACTTCTTTAACCAATATAATTAAGAAGCAATTTCCAAGGAATTGGTATGACAAGATTGACATACAAACAGATGTTAAGTTGTCACTGTAGCAAGCAGAAACTATGACATGTAAGTGGCAACCAGAAAGCTTTTCACATTTGATATCATAAGCTTCTCCCAGTCAAGCATGCTAACAAATGGACGGTTGCATATAAAATGGTCCATTGCCTGGGTGAGGCAGGGGCAGGAGAAGGCTCAGTGAACCAGATGGAAATATTTCACAAGAGATACCATTTCTGCATGAGTGCGTGCAAGTATTGACTGAGAAAGCAGCAGAACTTGGTTCGTATAGGCTGTCCATCTAATATCCTTTATAATGCATGTGCACTTAGACTTAGTAATCTCTTCAAATTTCTATGTGCCCATATTAAAAACGGAAAGCATGTTGAAATAAAAGCAACAACAATTCATAAGCACACCTCATGGTATTGCTTCACTATTTGCAAAAACTGTTCAGCTGCTTGAAAAGATTTTGATCGAACATCACTGTTAAGAAGAAAAAGAAAGAGAGCATTTCAATTCTTGAGCAATGCAGGGAAAACACTAAAATATGTAAAAATCATCCAGAGAAAATATAACCTGTCAGGATCAATGGTAAGTACAACAACATTAGGAAGAATCCGAGTTGCGATCTCGTTAATGTCATAATAAGAACTAGTGGCACACAAAGCCATTACTCCTGCCATAATACAAGTTTATTTTAGGCATTGTGCAGAACACCAGGATGTAAAGGCACTAGATTACATCTAAAAAAAAATTATTGAACATAGGCTGTAGGAAAAAATAAAAACTTAAAATGAATGAAACTTTTCTCAGAATAAGAACTTGATCAAAAGAGCAAATAGTAAATGAACAGAATGTACAGTTTTATACCTGCTCCTCTGGCAGGAGAAAAAGTATCACGCAGTGCTCGAACTGTAAAAGCATTAATTAGAACTCTCTTCCTTGTCTGCTTGTAATTCAAACAAACAAGAGAACATTTTCACAAAGAAAATCTAGTAAATTCTCAATTAATCAATGATTACATAAAATCAATAGAACCACAAGATTGATCATCCTCAACAAGAATAGAAAGATTCTTGATGCGTAGAATTTAAGACAATATGACAATTTGCTCATTCTTACCCCTTCATTCAAGTAGCTTGCGATATTCCCAAGTAATATGGTGGTATTTGTTCTAATTGCAGGCTCTTCATCAACCTACAAAAAACAAACCTATTAAACTACAGATACACAGGACAGAGGGAAAAAGGATCATCAATTGAAAGGAAAGAACTTCAAAGTAAAGCCAAAAGAAATGCAGCCTAAGGCAGTCTAAATGGTAACAAAGTAATCTAAACAGACTTCAGTTGTATCAACAAATAAATCATACAGACCTGTAACTTCGAAAGATATTTCAGCAAGGAGCCTGAAATAGTACGTTGAGAAAGCTGCAATTTCAGGTGAAACAAAAGCAACATTCAGGAAGAGCTCGAAAACCACAATTAATTACTTACAAGCATAACACGGAATGAACCAGTAAACCTCAAGCAGAAAAACAGCAATAATAACAAGGATCACGTATGGCCACTGCAAAAGTCATACAAGTACCTTAGGTGCCAAAATCAGCATGGATTTAAGAGTCAATTCACGAAGAAAAGCAGATGTATCAGAGAACCCGGTAGCAACATGAGGGAAAACCTGGCCACATTATCGCCATTGAGAATTACAATATTATGAAGACCATATTCCAAATAAAACTATCTAGTTTGCTTGAATAAAAAAAACATGAAGTCACTGATCAATGATGCATACTTGCTCATCAACAACTTGTGCTGACAATGACTCTCCATATTGATCAATATGTTGCAGGAGACTAACACGAATTGCACGATCATTGGAGGAAAAAAGTTTCACAATAGTCGGTAACACCTGCAAAAAATAGGAACGTACCTCCATGACATAACAGTACTATACAAATGATGACAACATCTTGGCACTTCAAGAGAAGTGTTATAGAAATCTTTAAACCAACCATGACTCATGAAAATAAGATAAATGTAAACAGATGTGAAAAAAGAAAAGACCTTGACACTAAATTCTTCAGATGAAAGCCAAGAACCCATTTTCAACAATGCAGTCAAAGCAAGAGCAGCAGCAGAACCAAATTCAAGGGCAGAAGCTAATAAAGGAAGTAACTGCAGAAACCAAGATGAATACCAAAACAGGAAAAAACTATAAGAGTATGAAATTTATGTTTACATAAACATTAGAATCTGAACTTTCCCACCTTTTTCAGTACAATTTGGCGAGGAAGTTGCTCTGCTAAATTTGGAAGTTTGCGGAAGAAGGTATCCTTCTCAACACTGTCTTTTAAAGTAAGAATTTCCATAAAATGTATGGTGTCCACCAACTTATTCTGAAAGTATTCTGCAAAATCCATTAGCAAAAATATTGGTATAGTAAAATGGAAAGCTAAAAGCAAAATTGGAAGTTAAAGAAACAAGGGGAAAAAACACGTGTCTGAACTCATGCAGTCCAATTGAGCATGGGGATCTAAATTCAGGCACAACAAGAACAACATTTTCCTACAAATATTTATATAAACTTTTGCAAACATAAAAGCCTAATCAGCTTCTACTATTCCGTTCATAAGAGTTTCCAAAATCAGATTTGACTCTACTTTCTCCTCTCCTCCTCTGTTGGCCAGATCAAATAATGGTCCTCAACTCTCTTCAGAAACTAAGAAGACAAGGCCAATGAATACAATAGCTCAGATACATAGCTAGAGCACTTGAACACTCTGATCAGCATATCCTATAATTGTCCATCTGTTACCCAATCATTTTAGTGTGGCCAAGAATCCTTCTTGGGTTATCAAATTGGGATTGCCATAGGGAACACCATAAATTTAGTTGCCAAGCCCTCTTTCTGCAATGAAAATGCCATCTTAACATTTTACACTTCTCTTCTGCAGCTATACTACACATACTAATGGCAATATAACTACAGAAAAATCTACCTTTAATTGGTTAAGATAGCTACAGGAACTAAACTAGACTAATAGATGGAGAAAATTCCTAATCTCATTCTATAGAGGATGCTTGTAAAGTAAATAATTGTGATGAATTCAACAGAATTCATAATTTTACCCAACATTCATGTTTGGTATGATTGATACGTATTAGAAGTGAACTGAAATGGCTTTTACAAGCCATGATTTTTGTACACTTTCAAATCCTTGCCTAGTGGATTCAGATTTGCTCAAGAATTCAGCTGATGCAGGGCCTATTTTTGGGAAACCAAAATCCCCTAAAGCATAGGAATGTAAATACAGGCAAATAAAAAGGAGGTACTAAAGGCAATTCAACCAGCCCAATTACCTGTGTCTATATTGTTGTTTGGTTACAATTTCTTAAAAGCCAAAATTATCCTTAAAACTTTATGAATGCACATTTTGAGGTGGATAATAGGAATTTCATCATTTTTTTGTTCTAAATTGACAAGTTCCATCCTGTGGAATTCAAATCCTCACAAATTTATTATAAAAAAAAACCAAGAATAAAGACACAAGAATTTTAGCAAAACAAATTCAATTCCAATGAATTTAATATGGATTTGATATCAGACATCTGTTAGTAGGACCGAAAAGTTCCTCCAAGAACATAAACTACAATTAACTCATAATAAGAGCTCACCACTATTTTCTAAGAGCTTAGCTGTATTCATCCTGCGAGAGGGCATAGAACTCAACAGGCGCTGATAATCCTGAAGCAAAGACTGGGGAAGGAAAAAAACATAGGTGGTGCAAAAGAAAATAAATTATGAGTCGAAGTCAATCACCAAGGACAAACTAAGATACACACAAAGAAGCCATTAAACAGTGCCTAAAACTATCATCATGGCTAATATGTGTAAATAAATTCCTGAAGGCAAACCTTTGGAATGGAAGATGTGTTACGCAGCTCTTCTGTTTTGCCCAACTTCATACCAGAAAAGAGTTCATATATAAGACATCCTATCAATCAAAACCAGAAAGGAAAAAAGAAAAACAATCAGATTGTCTGCAGAAACTTGCATAGAAGAAAATAAAAATAACTAAAGATTATTTTTCCCACACATTTATTTGCCTCAACACATATTAAATTTAGGATGCTTTAACAACAAACAAGAATTGCAATGAACAGTGCATAAGGATGACAGATGAAAAGCTAGTGAATAAAAAAAGTTGAACTTCGAAAATTTTCTCATACTTGATAAAATTGACCCAGAAGCATGAAGCAAATGATGCAAAATGATTGTTGGGGGATCTAACAATCTAAAGGTGAGTGGAAAGATACAACTTATATATTAAAGGGAGGATTATTCAAGAAGACTAAAGGGAAAGCGCGGAAATTCCTGGGAGAATATGGACTATGGGGCAGAGCATAAGAGTATGGCTAAGAGGAATTGAAATATAAGTGGATAGGAATGTGGTGGGTAAAATAGTTTTCAATGGTTCACATGGATCAACTACAATAGCATTTCAATAAGAATTGAAAGATTTTTGAAGATGCCTAGAGTAATTCAAAGGTTTTCTTGAAGAGCTTGTCTTATGTTAGAGGACTTATTAGAACAAAGAAAACTTCAAAAGCCATTCCATTAGTAATATGGGTGGAGAGGCACTCCCTTTGTCCAATGGGAAAGGGAATTGACCAATACAAATACTTAAAATAATAGACTAGCAACAAGTTTGCTTTTCCTGTAAAAATGATCATATGTTTCTCGACGGAAATATATTGTTGTTATGTGAACAAATATGAATGTTAGATCATTTGTTTTTTTTTAAATTGCCATGTGGAACATGTGGCAATCGAGGAGATGGGTCCACATAACCAGCACAATTTTCACATGAACCTCCAAAACTAGGATCTACAAGGAAAATAAATTTAAATATGGATTATCTTGTCCCAATGAAAGGAAGAGTTCCAATTAATTGAACAGATCAGGATAGGCATGCCCAGCAAACAAATTCCAAGATCCTAGTTTGTCAACGAATACAAAGTTGCACCAACATTTTAACTGACCAAAGTATGATATAATTAAGCAACCATCTAAAAGTGGAGCAAAATAGACTTACCTAAGCCCCAAGAATCAATGGCCCAAGGTGGAGATTTTCTGATTGCAACCCAATCAGACTTAGCCAACTCCATTGGTTTATATTGTGATCCAATAAGCCATTCATATTGCTGGAAAAATAAAAAACATAAACAGTATATTAAACCCATCCAGCTATAACCATTGCTAGTCTTTAAAACAAATCCAAGTTAAACTATGAAAAACACAAAGAATATCAGCATTGGTAGCTCCTAAATCGACCATCCACCACCATAAAGAATTCTATAGTTGATTAATGGAAGAATATGCTGAAAACTTATAACATAATTGAAACATTTCATCAGTGAGAAACATGAGGACAGAACAAAACAGGCTGTGTAAGCCTTATTCTAAATTACTAAAAAACTTTCCTGGAGAACAAGTTTATTCGTCAATGTAAATCAATTTACAAGAAACAAACTTCTTAATGCAGTTCTCAATAAGTAATCAGAGTCTATCCTACTTACAAAAGCTGCTCAATTTTGAAATTTAGGAATATAGTACAAAATAAATCTACTATAAGAGTAACAAGAAATTTCCATCTATCGCTCACTTCCAGACACTTGAATTACCAGCATTGGTCCAGTTGCATTCCCATTGCTTCCATCAAACTCAGATAGAACATCAAAAGCATGCAACTTCCAATCTAAAGTTGGTGTAACAACAACACTGGCCAAGCAAACATTACCATGTACCTGCAGTGACCAAAGATGGTCAGAAAGTGATGCAAACAACGAAGAATAGAGAAAGGAGACAGGAGTTGATCAATTTTGCTGATCACATATGGAGTTGGAAGTGCTTACAAGTTTACAATCATTATTTAAGAAGCTCACAGCTTTAGCTATCTGGTTCAGCCCCCAGGCATAATACTCATCCCTGCCAGGAAAAGAATTATAAGGAAAATTATAAGGAACCCTATCATTCATTGGTAATTGAAAAAGGCAGGATTGCCCCAGATATGACAAAGTGGAGGAAACTGGCCAAAGCACTCTTGGATAAGGCTTAGCCTAGTTGAGATGGGTTCAATTTGTAATTGTCATTCTCAACATGTGCCACCATCATATGAATCGTGTGTTATCTCATGTGGAGAGCATGGTAGATTGTAAACAAGGAATTACAGGAGGAGATTGTAAACATCCAGCTAAAACAACATGATCCTGAAACAGTGCCTAGGCTGTGTGCTTGTGCACTACCAAAATCAAAGAGCAGTTATAAATGAAAATGCTTAGAATGGTAATCTGCATGCTAAAGAAAATATAGATTATCATGATAAGAATGAAAAGCAATGCATGAGTTAGAAATCATGTAATAAAAAAAAGGAGGGGGGGGTATTGGGGGTGCGGCCATCAGAGATGGAATGAGCAAAAGAGTAAAGCAACTCCAGCAGATTAGAGCAGTCATACCTTTGTGCGCCTTCTAAACCTAGTTCCTTGATCTTCTCAGATAGTGGCATAACAGGCTCTGTTACAATATATATAGTAACCCTTGAGCTAGAACCTTCAACACTTTCAACTTCAGTACTGTGAAGAAATGACAAGATATTTGGATGTCTGACCTGGAAAGAAGCAACAGCAGCTTCAATACTAGTGGGGAAATGGTGTTTGAAAAGGTAAATTTCAACAAACAAAAAAAAAAGATAGAAATAACCCTTATGATCACACAACAAATTTCTTCTCTTATCGACGACATAAGAATGGGTCAAAGATTGTAAGCACCTAATGTTATTGAAGTTTGCCCACAGAAACAACAAGCCTCAAAAAAGATAAGCCAAGAAAACAGGAATCAAAAAAGAGAAGCTTTGCAACTGAACAATTTCAAGAAGAAGCAAGCATGCCAAAATGGGTTGCTGTGCTTGAGAAGACCTCGGCCTAAATAATAAAAATAAAAGGATAGAGAAAAGGCAAACTCACAGTACGAAGTCGCTTGACACCATTACGACCAGCAGCTAAATGGCCATCCAGTGCATTACTTCCAGAAAGAGAAAATATGGACACCGCAGATCCACCATCGTCATCCTGAAAATCAATCAACATGAAAAACAAAAACCAAATCCTCCTCCAGGTTCACATACCACAATGAATTACATTTTAAGCATGATCAAAAAGAATTAATTCGTCTTCCATTAGTAGTAGTACACTACAATAAGATAAATAAATCCTAACGTAAAAATCGAAGGATTTGAAATTGAACCTTGGAGGTTCCGCGATGGTGAGTCCAGGATCCCCAAGCTGAAGGGTAAGGATCGCCGATATTGTAAGGGAGATCTTTCAGTCCGGTACCAGATCCACCCACGACTCCTTTTAAGAATCTCAGCATCTTCTTCTTTTTGTTGCTGTCTTATAATATGACAAATCAATCACCAATCCACTAAGATCTAGAAGGGTAAGAGATGGAGGAGAGGTGAGGTTTTTAGTTTTAGTTCCTCTTGTTTCTCCGTCTCTGCGTATGTATGGTATTATGACACCACCTGTGTGCCAAAATTGAAAAAATAAAGACAAAAAATGAAAGGAATTGGAGTCTGTTTCTGTCTACCTGTTATCTGACTCTGACCCTTGGGTTGGTTCAACTAGGTGCCTTTCGCTTTGTACGCTCGTGCAAGCCTTTAGCTTTGAGATCGGAGCAACAATGCTTGTCACTGGTCATCTTTTGACGAACTTGATTATGATTTAACTTACCTGTGCTCTACAGTGAGCTTTTTTTTTTTTTTGATTTTTTTCAACTGATTTTACCGTTTTAAATAAGTTAGTTTTAATTAAATCGGATAATTAAAATAAATTAATAAACTAATTTAAGTCAATTCGAGGTAGGATAGTAAATCTATAATTCTAATAATGAGATTTGAGTTAATTTGGTTTTTCTTGAGATAAACTTGAGGTTCAAATTATAAAAACAGGATATTTTGATATTAGAGGTGAGAAAAAAATTGAAAAATCGATTAAACTGATAAAATTAGAAAAAATTAATTGAGAAAATTGAACCATGAAAAAAAACCAATTAAATTGATTAGGTTCTTGTTCAAATTTTTCAGTTTTTCAAAATTTTATTTTCGTTATTTTTTTAGATAAAAACCGAACCGAAAATGATCACCCCTACTTGATATAAAAGAAAATGAAGAAAATTACAAAATTATTTTTTTAAAAAAAAATATCAGCTCACGTTAACTTTTCAAACTTGTGACTCGGGTTATTAGATCGGAAACATTTTATCTAGAAAAACCATGAAACTCAATTCTCAATCTATCAAATGTTGAAGGATGAAATTTAAAAAAAAAATCAATTATATAAAAGGATTAAAATAATAAATAGAAATTAAATTAATAAGGATTAAAATTGAAATACAAAATAAATTTTATCTTTGATTGAAGAGTGAAATTGAAAAGAAAAAATAATTTAACAAAAAGCTCAAAAAACAATCAAAAAATGAGAACTAAATTAAAAAAAACTAACATTTCACAAATTGGGATTAAATCATGAAATTGAGAAATAAAATCAAAGTTTTACAAAATTACCAAGCAAGAAATTAGAAATCAAAAGAATAAAATATTGAAATGAAAATTCATATAAATTAGTGGACAACTTTAAAATTTTGCATGGTTAATGCGAGTTTCAAGAAGATAAGAGAGAGAGAGAAAAAAAAAATGTTGTCGGCAATAAACCATGTTACCACAGACCTATCCACAGCCCCAAAAGAAAAAAGACATAACAACGCTTCCGATGACACGGTGTAAAGGGATTTTGGCTGCTAGGAATCTTCGCATGCACCACTTAAAGAGCGCAAACACTTTCCACGTGTCAACCATTTTTTGTTGTTTTTTTATTTTGTATATTTATTCAAATACCAAATTGACATTTAGCTAACCTGATACTAATAAAAGAAAAATCATTGTGAAAATACAAAAAAGCCTTTTGAGAGCATTTTTATTTTATTTTATTGCTTCCAAAGACATTTTTATCATTTTATTATGCTTTTTTTATTTTTTATATTTATAAAATACCAAATTACCCCTTAGTTGACCTGATAATAACAAAAAATCATTGTGAAAATATATTAAAAAAAAGCCCACTACTTCTATTTCTTTTGAAATGCAAAAAGACTTATTTGTCCATAATTAATTTAATAATAACTAATAACCTTTTAAAAAGACATCATTACCTAGCTAACTTCAAGGGTTTTTTTTTATAAGAGCAAAAGCATGAAAATATTGTTCCATTGAATAGTGTTGTCACCCATGGTCTCCATTAAAAAAAACTTTTCTGCTTTAGGTTTGGTTAATACTCTTAATCAAGTTGAGTAGAGTAATACTTTATTTTTTCAAGAAAAATAAAAAAAAAACATGAAAAAATAATTCAAATGATGTATTGTTACCTATTGAAGAAAGTAAAAACAATTATATTTTTCCATCACATTGCTTCAAGTAGAACATTAAAATGAAGTTTTCTAAATTTTTCTACAAAAGCAAAATGAAAAACGCATTTCTCGTCCTTTTCTAGCTTAATGAACGTTATGTATACAAAAAAGACATTGTTTTTTTTTCTTAGAATGACCATGGTATCATTAATTCTAAAATATATTCCAAAAATAAAATTAAAAAAAGAAGCAAATAAATAAATAAATAATGTGTTTTTTATGCATGTGGACCATCTGCATATTTATTTTATTATTTTCAACTATTTTTCTCTTGTTGATGTATTTTTAAAAATTTAAATTTAAAAAAATATTTTTTTGATGTATTTAAATTAATTTTACCATTCTTAAAGTTAATGTTTTTATATTTATTATACTAGATAGGTCAAATCAATCTTTTTTACTAATAGATGGGTTTGTTTACTGTAGAGGCATGTGATGTTCTTGGACACAAATTATTGTGGATGACACTATGTTGCACTATGTATTTTTAAAAAAATTATTTTGGTCCTCAAAGTTTTTTTTTGTTGATTTAGTCCCAATTAAAAGCTAATTGATTGTTATTTCTTAGGAAATGTGGGGTTGAAATAGAGATTGAAAACACTAACTCAATGGAGATTGAATCAAACCACGTTGGAATCGCTTCAAAATTGATATTCTATGGTTTTTATTTTGGTACAATAACATCAAATATTAAATTTAGGGTTATTTGAACTTTGTTTGGTTTGTATTTTAAATTCGGATATTAAATTGTGTAAAAAAGTCTGATTTACATAAACTTATAAAACATGTTTTTTTATTGTTGAAATCGACCTATTAGTATACTAAAGTTATGTTTAGAATATTTGTATACTAAAGTTATGTTTAGAATATTTGGGAGTTAATAAAATTATTTTTATTAATTTTATATCTGATTTATTTCACATAATAAAAAACATCCATATTTCATATGAATTTATTTGCTACTTATAAAATTATAATCATAGTTTTGTTTTTATTTATTTTTGTATATTTCTTTCTTTTTGAGTCATTACACTTATTTGAATTGCATTTTTTTTTAAGAGCGGATGTAATAAGTAAGAGAATTTTTCTTGTTCGGCACATTTTTCCAGCTTAATCAAGTGAATTTATTGATCACAATTACCAATTAGAATCTAAATTTCCTTGTTCAAATTTCATGGATCGCACCCTTTCATTTCAACTCATTTCAATTTGCTTCTTAATCTTCAAATGAAACATAAGCAACACGTCCTTTGCTGTCAAAGCAATTGGTAGAACATTAACGGATTCCTTTTGGGGAGCAATTCATCCCTTCCAGGATGTCATTCTTACAAGGCCTCAACACTTTCATAATGACCTCCTTTCTTTCGCATGTTCCTCCTAAGACTATTCAATAAGTCATAGATCTCTATTGTCCTCGGAGATGAGCTATCACCAGAGAAGAAAACATCAATGCTATTCCCTACTTCAATCCAACTGCACCCAGGACTCTTCTTTAAGCCTTTTTCTTTCATTGAAGCCCGCAAGTTTGCAGCCCTGTCCTGCAATTCATTTTCTCCATAAAGATTCAGAAGTTGAACATAATTGCTGCCCCTACTGGGTTCGATATCCAATAGCTTATGAGCTGCCAGCTTACCAAGCACAACATTATGATGAACTCTGCATGAGCATAACAAAGATAGCCAAATACTCCTGTCAGGTTCAATAGGCAAGTTTTTCACAAAAGCATAAGCATCATCCAGGCGTCCTGCACGGCCCAAGAGGTCAACAATGTTTACATAATGCTCCATTCTTGGCTCAATCCCATGCTCCACCGTCATCAATTGAAAAAGTTTTAGCCCTTCCTCAATGAAACCACAATGGTTGCAAGATGTCAGAAGAGAAATGAAAGTAATATCATCAGGAGCGATCCCAAAACTTCTCATCTCATCAAATAATCTCATTGCTTTCAACCAATCCCCATGTGATCCACAACCAGCAATCATTATATTCCAAGTCACCAAGTTTGTCTGAAGCATGTTTTGAAAGATATGCTGGGCATATTTCAAGAATCCACACTTGATATACATATCAATCAGAGCATTCTCTAGTTGAAGGTCAGATGGAATCCTCTGTCTTATCAGATACCCATGCACTGCCTTTCCTTTACGTAGTACTGCAACTGACGAAACAGAAACAAGGACACTTGTAATAGAGACAGAATCTGGAAACAAGCCATACTGTGTCATTTGAGAAAAAAGACTAATGGACAAGTCTGGGAGGCCATTCCTGCAATAGCAAGATATTATAGAATTCCAAGCTACAAGGTTCTTAAGTGGCATATCAGAAAATACATTTCCAGACATCTTTGGGAAATTAAATTTGGAGTACATATCCACCAGGGAACTTGCAACGAAAACATCCTGTTCCAACCCACTTTTAATAGCAAATCCATGGATAGTGCAACCGAGATTGACATTCTTTAGTCCTGTACAAGCACTCACAACGCTTGCCATAATATCAGAATCTGGTTTCTCCCCGTATACTGTCATTGAGTTGTAAAATTCCAAAGCCTCCATATATTTCCTATTTTGGCAAAAACCTGATATCATGGAACCCCATGCAACTACGTCCCTTCCTTTTATTGTGTTAAATATTGAATTAGCATCATCACTGTTACCGCATTTTGAGTACATGGTCAACAGAGCACTCTGTAGAGCAACATTACTTTGAATAGGTCTTTTTACTAATTCTGCATGAATCAACCTACCAAAATCATATGAACCAACCAAACAGCAAGATGATAAAACATTTGTCGCTGTAAGAGAATCAGGTGGAATTTGAAGTAACTTCATCTGTTTGTAAATTTTCAAACCATCAGAAGAGCGTCCATTACCAACATATGCCGAGATCATTGCATTCCATAATTCAGTCTTTTTCACAGAAACCTGATCAAAAACATTTTCGGCATCTTCAACCAACTTGCACTTGGAATACATAGTCAATAGTGAAGTACAAACATAAGGGTCATTCTCAAAACCCAGCTTAACCAGATCACAATGAACCTGCATGCCAAAACTAACAAATTCACCCTGACAACAAGCACTTAGAGTACTAGTAAAGGATGCTGAAACAAGTTTGACATTCTCATTCTTCGCTAACAAATATACTTCCAAGCTATTTTCCCACAAGCCATTCTCACCAAATCCTCCAATCATCACATTCCATGCTACAACATTGCCCTTATCTTCCAAATCTTTGAACAAACGCCACGCATCCAGAGGTCTACCGCAACTAAAGTACATATAAATTAGTGCACTGTCCAAAAAAGGGTCACCGTAAAAAACTTTTCTAACGCTATAACCATGAATTTGCTTCGCATATCCCAAATGCCCATCAGACGCACCAAGTAGAATACACAATGAGTAAGCATCAGGCCTAACACCAAATAATTGCATTCTACAAAACTGAGCTATGCCCTCCTTTTTATGTCCAAATCGAAAGTACCCGTTAACTATAGAATTCCAAAAGGTTACATCTTGGCCTGACACTTCACTCTCAGGCAATTTATCAAACACGTTAACTGCATTTCCAAATGACCCGCATTTAAAATAAAAATTGATAAGTGAGGTAGTGATGTAAGGATCAGAGTAGAAGAAGCCTTTGGTGATGATTGTAGAATGAATTGTTTTTCCATATTGAAGATTTGAAAGGAAACCACAGGCCTTTAGGAGAGAAGGGTATGTGAACCTGGTAGCGTTTAGGGGATTTCTAGAGTAGAATTGCAAGGCATCTACATATTGTCCTTGTTGAACTAAAGTAACGATTTTGGAATCGATCAAATCTGAGTGTGCTAGATTTGAAAGTTTGCGAGAAATTTGTTGAATGAAATACATGTCAGCATGGTCGGCCAACACAAAACACACTAGTTCAGTAAGTAATACAAGAGGGAGATATCTAAAATTCTGGTTTTGGTTTTTCGATTTGGGCATGGGCGTGGGCCGTGGGCGTGGTTTCGAGGGAATCTTGCATTTTTCACAACCTTATTTCATGGTATGCATGAACTTGATTTGTTTACCATTGGCTTAGGGTTGAGTCAGAGCCACCAGATCTCCGAGTACAGTAATCCAATATATATAAGAAAAACTATTACTTGTATGTATTATAACTGTAATTACCGAATTTCAATACAAAATCTCAAGCCACAGCTAATTTATCCTTGTACGATTTTGAGAGTCAAGGAACCTATATGCTTAAGTCACATTCGGATGCCCAGTGGCGAACTCCCAAGTTCAAAAACCATGGAAGTCAGCGCATAAATACTGATTGGAATGCCTACGATTAGCAACATGCCCAGTGTTAGTGCTTTCAGCATCTGTCTATAGTCTCATCAATCTGCCATATTTCAAAAAAAATAAAAATATATTCATGTTTTAGGCTCTCGTTTTACAGCTGGCCTTTCTCTTATTTGGTAGTCCCTTTTGCTTCCCTTCTCTCTTCCTCTTCATTGATTGAGTTTGGCATGATTGTCCAACCAACGACAGCTGCTGCTTCAGCTCGGAGCTTCTGGAAACATGACCCAAATGAAGTTTCTTCACCATAAAAATTCTGAACAAAATGCATTCTGAGACAGTTTATTCATCCTTGGCTGAAATGTCCGGCCAGCCACGTTCGCAAACGAGCTCTCTATTAGTGATACGCCATGTTTCTCCAAGTCTGGTAGATAATCCACTTCAACTGGTTACAGAAATAGCAACGAGTCTCCTTTTTCACCGAACAGAGCAGTTAAACCAACCCTGCACCATGATTTATTGGTGGAATCAAGCTCCGATGAACCATTTATCAAATCCTAACAAAACCAAAAATAAAAGTGTGAAAAAAATGCAAAGAAACACAACAGAAAGAAATGCCTCAAAACCTGTGAATCATACTGATTAATACATCTAACTTTCAGAAAATCCAAGCCTCTAGCAGTAACATCCATGGACAAAAGAAGAGCCGATCTCTCCATTTTGAAGACTTGAAATATGGTAATTCAGTTTTCCTGCTCCCACTCCCATGCAACTGAAGAGTGTTACATCACAAGAACCTCTGTGTTTTTTGCTTCTGATTGTGTTAATGTTATAAAAAAATTAAGATTACTATTTTTTAAATATTGTCATGAACTTTACTGTACTGAGTTTAATAATATTTTTTTTAAAATTTAGTTATATATATATATATATATATATATATATATATATATATATATATATATTAAATACAAATTTAAAATAAAACAAATATTAAAAAATAAAATTAACAAAAACCCAATGTTAAACTTGAAAAGAAAAGGTTAGGCAAAGCATGCTTGCGGGAAAAAAAGTAAAATTGATTATTCATTAAGTATCAAAATATATTATACAAATAGCAATTGGATGAAGTTTATTTTTTTTATAATAATATGGATGTAAGAGTTACTTATAATTTTTTGAAACTATTTCATGCAGTGAATATATAGAATACTATAATTTAACATTATTGAATATATTTGATTTGCTTCAGGGTAAATAGAAATTAAAAAAATAGGCATGAATATAAATTTTATGAATGTTTTTTAAGGAGTTTTTTATTTTTAATATTAGTAAAAATTAGAAAAGGATCCCATATAAATAAAAAAAAGGATAAAATAGTTTGATATAATTGTATCATTGTTTATAAAGAACTTATTACATCAAAGTATTGTTCATAAAAACTAAAACTGGTATATAGAGCTGTTGAAACTGGTATATATTATATTTTTTTTTCTCTTATTAAAGGAAACAATTGTTCTCATAAGTTGAGGTATGAGGGATACGTAAAACTAATATGTAGGTGCTTGTCGGATGACTTTTACACTGAACTGACCTGCATGAGAATTTCATATGGAAAGATCACTTATGTCTATGTAAAAACTCATATGATGGTTGTGGAAGTGATTCTTAGACTTGAGATCACTAAGTGATCCTATTACATTTTTTTTATAATCAATGATAACAAATAGACAAATATTGGGTATAACATGAATTATATAATTCTAAGATACAACATTTGCCCTTAATAATAATTTTAAGTCCATTCAGAAATAGATACGATGTTTCTAGAAAGAACCAAAACAAAATAATAATTATTAAGTTCTAGAATGAGGCAACTTGACAACGTTAATGCAACAACTCTTGATTCATTACCAACTCGTAGGTCCATTTTACTTTTATTCAATCATAAACTCACATGAAGTAGAAGTTTCAATAAGATTTTTAGCCTTCATGGTTGCAAGATAATATTTACAGTTTCTCTTATATTGGTTTCTCTTGCCACGATGATGACAAGTTCCTTTGTAATTGATGATGCTCCAAGTAGGCTTTTATACTTGGATTGTAAAACCTGGCCAACGCTTAACTTATGATCCATGAAAAAGCTCGATTGACCCAATTTCTTAAAATAGTCAATTATCCTCAACACATGGGTGTGCATCGACGAACCCTCTGTGATATTACAGTGGAACAATTACTTAGAGGTCTTAACTCTTAGTCCTACTAGCCACATTAAACAAATTTTTGAAATGCATAATTATTATATGGGCATCCATAATCTTATGCTATGTTTAATGTTCAAGTGACTTGTTGGTTAACAATATAGATGTAGCTTATTTATCATCATCAATATGATGTTGATCTTTAGTCCTAACTTCATTATCAATATCCTTATAAAGGACAAAAAAAAAATTGAATTTTCAAGAGCATATAACCTTCCTTTTCTTTTTAGAACTTCTCACATATCGGTATCATTCTAAGAAGTTTAGTTCAATCAATTTATTAGCATCAAATATGCTATGTTGCTAGTGCTGCCGTTTATGATGTAGCAACCACTTAAAAGCATTTTTTTTATTAATTCAAGGTGGATTTCAGTTCGATCTGAAAAATCCAGCCAAATTTGATCGGAACAGTAACCAAAGTTCATTAAAAAAAAATCATGAGAAAAAAAAATCTTTTTCGGGAAAAATAATTTTTATACGTAAAATTAATTCAAAATTAACACCAATAACAATTAAAACATGTGTGTAAGCATTCACACAATAAAAATTGTAAATTTTAAATTCTTTCAGGAGTCTCAAGGATCTCATTTAGACAGATCTAAGATTGTTTTGGGTTTAATTATATAAAGATTACATAAAGATTAGATGTTTTTTCTGGTTTTGAAGAATTGCTCCAAGGCTAGGTTGCTGCAAACCACAAATCATTTAAATATTCGGTCTCTAATAGTAATTCATACTAACCACTAGAGAGAAATATCCTAAAGCCTTTTAAGAGAGTGGGATTGCTATTCCTTTGAGTACTAGCTCTTTTCTTTTATGTTTTAGGTATTTATGTATTGTATTCTACTCACTGAAAATAAAAGGCATAACTTTCCATTTATATAAAAACATAAAAACTTTATAAATTGTAAATATCAATTTACCCCTTAAATAATATCATATATATTATTTTACACTAATCTTAGAAATATATCAAATCAAGTAGGGACTTAAATCATGATATTTTTTTTTAATCTTAATCATCATTTTATATATGGAGGGATAAAATCATAATTCTACCTTAAAATACCCATAGTAATTAGGTATAAGAGTTATGGACAAATTTGTTACTTTGCACCAATACCTTAAAAAATGCTCTAGTGGTAAAATTGTAATTTGTTACTGACACCGTTACTTATGTTTGTAGTAACCACTTAGAAGCATGTTTTTTTAATTCAAGATGGATTTTGGACATATCTAAAAAATATAGGCAAATCTGTTCGGAACAGTAACCGAAGTTTTTTTTTAAAAAACAAATCATGAGAAAAAAAATTAATTTTTGGGCAAAATAATTTTTACACAAAATTAATTCAAAACTAATACTAATAACAATTAAAACATGTGTACAACAACCCTAATTGTCGAATGATGGTTCCGTTACCACTTTTGGGTTTCACGAAATGCATACGTGTAGTGAAATTGTAAATTTTAAATTTTTTTCAAAAATCCCGAGGATCTTGTTAGATAGATCTATGATTGTTTAGGGTTTATATGAAGATTACCTGAATATTAGATGTTCTTTTCGGCTTTGAATAAGCTTCAAGGTTAAGTTCTTGCAATCCACAAACCGATGTTGTTTAATATGCATTAGATTTTGAGTTTATGATTTTTTTTTTACTTAGAAAACACGTTAGCAATATCTAGATAATATTTTTTACCTTTTAAAAAAATATTTGATTTAACTTGCAGTGTAGAGAGTAGTAGCAAAAACAAGCTAGAGAACTAGCACAAGAAACTAAAATAATTTAGTGTTTTTGTAAAACCACGGGTTTTTTTTAAGTAGAGAGTTAAAAAAAATGTTAAATAGCAAAAAACAGATAATCGATCAGTTGGGACACACATTAACTGTTTGAAGCGGTAGCAAAAATGATCGACTGGTATAATCAACCAGTTGGTACATATATCGATTGTAGCAACAACGACCGCCTGATTTATTTTAAGGCTTCAAATGGTCAACCGGTTTTTCAGGGTTTATAAATATCTAGGGCATTTATGATTCGGGATTAATGAAAAAAAGATGACTTGAAATAAGATGACTTGAATAGAATCTAAAGAAAATATGTGTTTGGTAATTGAATACAGGTGAGGTTGCAAGAGTTATGCACGCAATATAATTGAATACAGGTGAGGTTGCAAGAGTTATGCACGTTATATGGACTATTATATGCAGTCAGTGGCAGATAGGAAACTTGCACCTTGACTTTTGTTTTTACGCATTCTTATTCAAATTGCAAATTCTTTAAATCGTAGGGGTACATGGTAATACCATGAAAATGTGTATAATGAATGAGTCTTGATTAAACAACGAATTAAAGCTTCCTAAAGGAAATATTGCAATTAATTTGGAATTTTGTTAAAGGAATTGTTGTGTAGAGTGGAATTCTATTGAAGGAATTGTCGTGTTGTGTGGAATTTCGTTGAAGGAATTGTCTTATAAAATAGTGTTCCATTGAAGGAATTGTTATGTTGTATGGACTTTTATTGAAGGAATTGTGGTGTTGTGTGGAGTTCCATTGAAGGAATTGTCATGTGGTGATGAATTTTATTGAAGGAATTGCCTTAATGTTTGAGTCTCGGAGAGGACATTGAATCAAATGATATTCCATTGAATGAATTACTATAATGAACAACTTTTGATAAGGTTGTTGGTATATTATATAACATGGAGAATAGAGTATAAATTACATGTAAAGAATATTATGTTTGATAAATACATCTATTTGAAGAAGCATCAAAATTAAGTTATGTAGTTTAAATAACGAAGATTAATTATGAAATATTTATGATTATTTTATGTGGGTATTTCAGATATATCTTAAGATCGACACAACTAGTTACTTTGGTGCTTTTGTGCTGGTCTAGATTTCATATTAAGGACTTATTTATATAATGTAGTTTTGGTTATTTATGACTATAAGTGACAAATTGATAGATTGTTAAAGAATGTAATTATAATTAATATCGGATAGTTATAAAGTTGTGAATATTTTATAGATATACATAATATGATATTTATGAAAAATCTCTACTTGAATATTATGTAATGCGTATATAAACTTTATTTTGTTATAATGTATAAATTAACTTGTAATCATTATCTTTTAGGCATTATAAGAAGTAGTGTAGTTAGTTTATTCATCTTTTATTAATAATATAAAAATTTATCATTGTTAATGACTGATGTGAGGATAATCTTGAATGGATCTTGAATGAATTGAGCAATTGATTAAGATATAATGTTGACATTAGGGAAATTGATTTTTACAAATATAACTCTGTTGAAATTTTGGTAGTGATAAAAATAAAAAAATTTCCATGGATTTTTGTGAACCACGACATAATATTAGACTTGATATTTTTCTAAAATTTAGGGATGTTACAATTGATATTAGAGCTTAGCTTTGGCTAAGATTCAATGAAATTAGGTTGGATGATTAATGATGAATAGATGTTGATTTGATTTTAGGATGGTTCGCTTGAGACAAAGTTCGAGGATAGACCTTTCTCTGGATAGGAGGAGGATATGTAGAGTGAGCAAGAGTGAGACTCCAGAAGAGGACCTATTAGTAGATATTGTATCTCATGCTCCGGCTACTACTACACAGTCAGAGAGAAGGGAGTTCACAGGAATCCGAGTAGAAAATTTCTTACGAGAGACCAAAGATGTACGATTTAGTAGGTCTACGGCTAGTGATAGGACTGTTAGGCCTTCACCTGTGGTATAGGCAGGCGTACCAACACTACCTATGGATCCTACTTTCTTAGAGCAAATAATTTGAGCGGTGGTATTGGGATTGAAAGGAACAACCAGTATAGGCCCTAGAGAAGGAGTTGTTGCCTTGGTTAGATGGGCTAAGAACATGAAAGAGGCAGGTTGTAAGCTCTTTCTAAGAGATCTGGATGTTGAAATAGATGGTAGTTGGCTGAAAAAGGTAGAGAATACAATGTTGAAATAAATATTTTTTTCATTAGTATTGTTCAAGAGGCATATTTTTCTATACTTTGGTCTATATTGTTTTCAAACTTTATATTTTCAACATCAAACTACATCTCTTATGTTTTTTTTTCTCTTATGGTTGAAAGAAGAAAGAGAAAATTTTCATCAAACCTCTTTCCAGCCATAAAAACCATTAATCTTGGTGTCAATGAGTTTATTTTTTAGAGGAAAGTCAGGGAAAGTAGATCATGATTTGAAAAGTTTGTTCTAATTGATTTTGAGTTTTTAGACTAATTAGAGTGTGTTTTGTGGTTGAGAATGAAATTATAAAAGTTTTTAAGATGTTTTTTTATATATGTTTTTGGGTGAAAACAGGTTGAAATTTAGATTTTAAAGATTAAAAAACTCAAATTTTAATTTTTTGATGGTTGAAAATTATTATAGCAAACAATGTATTGTCGACTTATTTTTATTTTAAAATAAAATTACCAGGGGTGTATGCTTGACTTTTTATGCATGAGGGTCCTAGACTTTCTATTTAAAGGATAGCCACGTAGATCTACCTTCTAATCATAGAACCACCTAACCTTTTATTTTCAAAGGCCAAACAAATAGGTATAACCTTGCAAGTCCGAGGTTACCTTGGTCATTTTTCCAAGTCCGAACACCCTTGGATTTTATTCACTTAGCACTTTACTTTTGTTTTTTATTTATTATTTTAAAAAATAATCCTCTTGAAATAAATAATTATAATGATATTTAAAAATTCATCCAATTATTTCATGTTTTTAAAAA
>Ga0325410_1001294_pt1 | contig 27592 bp, 14 predicted proteins | sample PopdelMetagenome_16_FD_206182 | JGI IMG/M metagenome (GOLD analysis project Ga0325410, IMG submission 206182) | Populus deltoides microbial communities from Bellville, Georgia, United States - Xylem-PdIQD-R3 | ecosystem: Host-associated > Plants > Phyllosphere > Stem > Wood/Secondary xylem...
GTTGTTGTTTTATTAATTATAATTTATACAATTAACCTCTCTGTGGTTCGACCCCGGTCTTGCCGGGTTATTTATTACTATGACACTCCTGCACTTGGGATAAGACATCAACTCTTTGATCGTGTCATCAATCTCCCGGACCGGTGGCAATTGAGCTGGAGTTTGAAAAATATCTCCAAATTCCTCCAACATCTGCTGCATTTCAGACTCCACTTTGCTGACAGGTATCTCGGCTTCGATTTGCAAACAGATAGCAAACATTGTTTTGCTTTGGCGCAGCTCCTTCGAAACATCTTTTAGAGATACGGGTTGAATGTGTTGGGCATCAATTCCCTGTAGTTTCTGCATTTGATTCTTCCATATAAATTCCATGGTCATTTTCTTCCAATCACAGGCCACTGTTCTCAATTGCTTTAGCCACTGCACTCCCAAAACCAAATCCAATCCACATAATGGTAGGGCATATAAAGTCAGAATAAATGGAATACCTTGAAGTCGGACGTGTATGTTTTCAAATCTGCCCTGACATTTCAATGGATTCCCATTTGCCACCTTCACGTTGAAGGGCTGTGTAGGTATCACTGGCAGGTGTAGCCAATTAGCAATCCGTTCGCTAATGAAATTGTGCGTGGAGCCACTATCAATGAGGACAGTCAAATCTTGATTCTCAATTCTTGCCATAATTCGCATTGTTCTAGCAGTTGACCAACCAGTAAGAGCATGTAATGATATTTGAGGTTCATCACCTTTAAATTCCTCGTCATCTTGCAAGCTCGTCTCATCATCCCCTTCCAGTAGCAACAGACGGGGCTTTTGACACTTATGGCCAGGAGTGAATTTTTCATCACAATTAAAGCAGAGACCTTGAGATCGTCTCTTCTGTATCTCGTCCCAAGCAAGACGTTTCATGGGCATGGCCGCTGGTGACTTTGTTGGAGAAAAGGAAGCAATTGGATTATGATTGATGGAAAATGGCTTACTGTTACGTCGTTGGCGAGTTAATTGTTCATCTTGCATTCTGGCTAGGCTTATTGCTTCTTTCAATGATTTGGGTTTAAACATCCTAATCCCTTCTGCTATGTCTGGTTTCAAGCCTCCCATAAAAGTCCTTATTAGTGCCTTTTGAGTCCAGCCTTGCACACGATTACCCAGCCTCTCGAATTCTCTTTGGTACTCCCGTAATGAGCCCCCTTGTCTCACCCTTGACAATGCTTCATCAAAATCCTCACATTCTGGTGGTTCAAACCTTGCCCACAATTCCTCCTCAAAAATTGGCCATGTCACCTCTCTATCTTCGTCTTTGTAAGCACGTCTCAGCCATTGCCACCACTAGTTCGCCTCCCTTTGAAGATGAAAAGATGCTAACGACACCTTTTGTGTTTCGGCAGTGCCTTGATACTCAAAGAATTGATCAACTATGTTGAACCATTCAGTGGGGTCGTTTCCTGAGTATATTGGAAACTCAAGCTTCGCCATTTTGGAAGAGAACATCTGTATGTTCCTATCTGTTCGTTCTGTGAATTCTTCACGCTGATGGCGAGGTTGTCCGTTGCGCTCAATGGATTGGCTGCTGGATCTTTCTTTGTTGGACAGTAACGCCTCTGTCAATTTATTGATGTTGGCTTCCATCTGATGCATTCTGTCAACAAGGGTAATCTTCATTTGACTCATTCCATCCTGAAGTCCTCCCAGACCCACTTCCAAATTTTCTATCCGCTCCTTGTTTGTTGTCATTGTTAACCAAGCTCTGATACTAATTGATAGGTCCCTGTCACAGCTAGTAATAAAAGACAAAGATAAATCACAATTGTATTCTGCTTTGGGCGAGAATAAGCCACAAGTTGATATTATTGAATTTTGAATGAATCCTTTCTCTGTCTCATACCACAGTTTAAATACAGGAATGAAATAACAAACTTTCCTAAAATACTGGCACGACCACATACAATCAGGATTCTTAGCAACTAACTCCTGCTACATAGTTGGCATTTATTTAATTTGATAAATAAGACTTGACTTCTTCCTCCCGTGCACTGAGGACACTGCAGTGACTGGATCCCATTGACTCGTTCTTCCCTTGACTGGCTCTTCACAGCTCTATGAACCTGCGATTCTTTTTAGGAACTCTGTGCGATCTTTTTGGCTCTAGATCACTTGGCTCTAGCTCATCACTTGGCTCCAGCTGCTGCTTATCAGTTGAAGAGAAGAATGCCTCTTTCTTTTCGTGTCCTTCTCTATTCCACCGCCAACCCTCTTCTTCTTCTTCTTCTTCTTCTTAATGTTGACAGGTTTTTTCCTTTTTTGTTTTTGTCTCTCATTTGTTTATACATTTTCAATTTAGTCCTCTCATTCTTTTGTCTTTCCCCACTAGGTCTTAAATTTCTCCTTACCCATTTATGTGTGTTTCAATACTTTACGCTAAAGCTTTGAAATTTTACTAATGGGAATTCTTTATTCACTTAATATCATGCATTCATTTTCTAGGGTTTTACCATCAATCCTTGTCTACAGGCTTGACTTCTTTTACCTGGAAGTGTACTATGAAAACCTTCTCTTATCTTCGTGATGGATTTGTTTATAGATTGGGTTCTGGAGATGTTTTTTTACGGTATGATAGGTGGTTGAGGAAGGTTTTTTAGCTGAATTAATCCTAGTAGTACATATATCGGACATTGATTTGAGGGTAAATTAAGGATGCTTGGTTCAATGGCTCCTGGAATTTTGACAAAATAGTTATTATTCTTCCTATGCAGATAAGGGACCGATTGTTATCTATTCCAATTCCATCTAACACAAACTTAAAAGATTGTGTAGCTTGGAGTTCTTCTGCAGGTGTATATAAACCCAAGGCTGCTTATACTTGGTTGTTACATCGCTATAGAAAGACAAGGTCTGATGTTAAACGGGGATGGCTGATTCACCTTAATTGTCTAGAGAAGATTAGGACGCTGATCTGGCTTGTTTTTCATGGAAGCCTACCTACTAATCACCTTCATTCTTGTTAGTTATCTACTTCAGCTAGTTGCATGCGCTGCCAAGCGGCTGATGAGACAGTGCTCCATTGCTTGCGGGATTGTGGTGCAACAATGAGTATTTGGAGCAAAGTAATTAAGTTTGAATAACATGTCTGGGTTTTGGTGCAATAATCCAACAGATTGGGTTATGGTTTTTTCTTCTTTCCCGGATGTTCATTTGTTCCTGTGTACTTTTTGGTGGATCGCATCAGAGAAACATTATCTCATTTGGGAAAGTTTACGATGGCGATGAATGGCTCCTTAGGAACATCTACAGCTTAATAGATAACTATAGTTCGAACTTGATGGGGTGTCTTTTTTCTAGGGCTTCTTAGTTTGTTTGTTATTTTCACTGTACCAAAAAAAAAAAAAAACTGCACAAAAGGTATTGTTTTCGGTAGATGAAAATGAACAAACATACAATTAATATGAAGTTTTTTCCCTACATAAGGATTTAGATTGGCAATCACAGCATGCTATCTCTCTTTCATTTAAAAGCCTCCACCTCCATCAAGAAAAGAACAAATTCATCACCACCATGGCCTGTGGTTCTGCACTTCAGAATTGCTGCTTCGTGAAATTGAAGGATATCGACCCAAATGGATAAGGAATTTCATGAATAGTTCGAGTTTAAGTAAATCTTAAGAGCACAAAGTTGGGTTCCAGGGTGGCTATGATAATGCTCTCCCCAACCTCGAAATTTAATAATGTCCTTAAAGTTTGGAAAAATTACATTTATGGCAATTAGATAAATTGAAAGCTTGGAGTTTCTCCGCCATCCTTCTCACTTTTTTAGCCGTCGTTCTTCTCTGCCGGAAATTGAGTTCATGTAATTTTTTTTGTGTTTGTTTATTATTAAAAAAATTAATTAATAAAAAATATTTTTTAGTTAAAGAAAAATTAAGTTTGGTTTTTAGAAAAATATTTTTCTGAAAAATTTAGACGGAAAACACTTTCTGAAAATTGTGAAAAATTTAGAAATGTTATATTATTTGCTGATTATATTAAATTTGATCCTCAAACTTTTGATTGCTATATATATTTTGTTTTGAATATTTATTTTTTAATTTCTTAAAATTTAATTTTTATATTAACTTTGGTTCTCATTTTTATAATTGTTATTTGCTTTTCCCTTATCATTTTTTTATTTAAATTTTTTATTTATCAAATTTGATTTTTATTCTTTTTATTGTTACTTATTTTATTTGAAATAATTTATGAAATATTAATTATTATTATTTTAATTTCTGCATCTCTCAGTTTTTTTATTTTTTAGATTTGATCTCTATTATTTTGATTATTATTTATTTTATTTGAGATAATTTATGAAATTATATATTTTTTTAATTTCATTCTCATTCAACTTTTTAATTTGTAAGATTTGTTCCTCATTATTTTAATAAACTTGAGAAAAATAAAATATTAATAAGTTATTTTCTAACTCATTTTCCATGACATAACCAAACACTGGAAAGTGTTTTCCAACTTATTTTTCATTACACTACTAAATATCAAAAAATAATTTACTTTTTCAGAATTTACTTTGTAAAAAAAACTACTTTCTAATAAACAAACAAGTTTTCTTCTTTTCCCCGCTAGAAAGTGCATCTCCTCCATTACAGGGTTTCTTTTTCATCTTTCCATCGATACCCCCTCCATCCGCCAGTTTCATCATATTTTAATATATCCATTTTGATTTTATCTTAATCAACATCAAGAAATCCAATGCCCAACCTTTCAGGGTTTTTTTTTTTTTTTATGAATTAACAAATAAAGTATTATTTAACTCGTAAAAGTAAGGGAGTTAACAGGATGGATAGTCCCATCAAATCAAATATTCCAAGAGTTGAAATAACAATTCAGAAAATCTCAAATGAGGAAAAAAAAAAAAAAAAACGCCATAACTATAGCTTGTGTGCTATAGCACAAGTATCGGTAATCAAGCTGGCAAGTATTTTAGTGCTACTTGCATGGATCCTAAAACCAAATTAGGCTATGCAAGGAGATGGGTTAAGAATCTAAGAGGCGTTCTATGCTCTCACCTCTTCTAATTTTAAACCTACTAATATTATGTATGTTTGTTTTTTGAAATTTATTTTTTAAAATTTACTTTTCAAATTTTTTTATTTTTTTTAATATTAGAAAAGTTGATTAACAGAAAATACTTTCCAGTTAAAAAAAAATTTAGCTTGATTTTCAGAAAAGTGTTTTCCTGAAAACTTTAGACTGAAAATACTTTCTGAAAGTTGTGAAAAATTTAAAAATATCATATTATTTACTGATTATATCAAATTTGATCCTCCAACTTTTAATTGCTATATATATTTTGTTTTGAATATTTATTTTTCAATTTCATCTCTTAAAATTTAATTTTTATATTAACTTTGGTCTTTATTTTTATAATTGTTATTTGCTTTTCCCTTATCATTTTTTTATTGAAATTTTTTATCTATCAAATTTGAACCTCATTCTTTTGATTGTTACTTATTTTTTTTGAAATAATTTATGAAATATTAATTATTATTATTTTAATTTCTGCATCTCTCAGTTTTTTTTATTTTTTAGATTTGATCTCTATTATTTTGATTATTATTTATTTTATTTTAGATAATTTATGAAATTATATATTTTTTTCAATTTCATTTTCATTCAACTTTTTAATTTATAAGATATGTTCCTCGTTATTTTAATAAACTTGAGAAAAATAAAATATTAATAAGTTATTTTCTAGCTCATTTTCCATGATATAACCAAACATTAGAAAATGTTTTCTAACTTATTTTTCATTATACTACCAAACATCAAAAAATAATTCACTTTTCTGGAATTCTCTTTCTAAAAAAAACTATTTTCCAGCAAAAAAAAATTCACTTTTAAAAAAAAATTATTTTCCAGCAAACAAAAAAATTTATTTTCCAGCAAACAAAACACCTAAAATTACTTTAGCATTATAACCAGAACTGAAGAACCAACTTGGAAGTGAGACAGTGATACGCAGCTTGGTGAGCTGCTGTCACGAAGAACCCAACGCGCTACAACGAAGAATTTGAAGTACCTTGAATAAGGGGAGTCATGCAAGTCCGATGGAGTCAAGCACGTGTCAAGAATGCAAGTCTGATTCCGATTCAAAGGGAGAAATAAAGCAACCACTTCTACATTATTTGCAATTGAAGTGTAACCTTGGATTTCATCTATAATTGCTGAAAGTTGTTATGGTTTAGCTATATTTATATTTATCAGGAGGAATACAGGGATATTCAGACTTTTATCCAAACAATACCTTGTGGTACGTTCTCACCCTAAGAGAATTCTAGTCTTACTTCAATTGTGTGAAGCCCTTGACCGGGACCATACCAGACAGTCACCACTCACCAATGTTGCTTTCCCTCAGATACCAAATAATTGACAGCTGAAGAGAGAAACTGAAATTATTTTCTAATCAGCTCTGTTTCTTACAAAGAAAAACACTCATAAGTTGTTCTTCACAGAACCAAATCCAACACAGGTAGCATGAAAAAGTTCAAAGAGCATGGGAGAGAAGAAAAACAAAATGATTTACTTTAGCATGCAAGTTCAACAGCCTCCTACTGAAACAGAATCCTATCATGCCCTTTTGGCAAAGTCGCCAGCATCATCTTCGTCCTTGTAATTTGCATCCAATGCATCATCTGGGTTTAAACCACCACCACTCCTGTCATTGGCACCAAACTGATTGCCGCTGCCATACCCCAACCCAGCATTTCCATCATATCCACCATCAGCATTGGTGCTTGCATAACTATCACTGCCTCCAACTCCACCAGCAATGCCATAATTCCCAGCACCTCCATCAAAAGTGTTTTGACCAGCATAATTACCATCATTACCACCATAGGTTGCATTTCTTCCACCATGGTTACCACCATCATTTGTGCCATATCCTCCACCAGTACCATATCCATATCCTCCACCAGTGCCATATCCTCCACCATAATTTCCACCACCATAGCTGCCATAATTATTGTTAAAGGTACGCTGTGGCCGTTCGGTTGCATAATTCACCCTAACACGGCGACCATGAAGATCCTGTGAGAACGAAAATTTGAAACAAAATGATGTAAGCACAAATGACAAGGAATGAAAAAGCAGGTGATACAAGAGATGAATGTAATTTCTATCAACTAAGTTAAATGACAGACTCGAGGCAATGAGAGAGTGACGTTCAAAGAAAATTAGAAATTATGCAATTCCCTTTCTTTTGTCCCTGTTTCTCTCCTCAATTGAATATCAAACTAAAGAGAAAATGCCAATACAATTCTGCACTTCTCTTGTCTCCACTTCCAGCCACAGGCAAAAGACAAACAATGAAGTAGCAAATTACCTGTCCATCCAGGGCCTGGATGGCACTAGAGGCCTCCTCACTGGAAGTGTAAGTAACAAATCCAAACCCTCTGGATCTACCAGTTTCACGATCCATAATGATTCTTGCTGCAACAAAATAAGACTAAATAGCATTAAACCCAGACTGAAACGCCAGAACACATCTAAGAAAGGAAACCATGAAATAAGCACACTAGCAACAACTGCGCAGAGACACAGGTACACACAACCACAGGCAAATACCACATATTTTGGCTAATCCATTCATGTACCTTCGACAACATTGCCATATTTATCAAAAGCCTCTTTCAGACTGTTGTCATCTGTCTGGAAAGAAATACCTGCAATGAAATTTGATAGATATCAACCAGCAACAGCATTAAAATACAAGAAAAACATAATAAAATAAGATATGCACCTCCAACAAAAAGTTTTGAAGATGACATGCATCTCATTGCTTGATAGATGGATGGTCTAGATGCAGAAATCTCAGAAGCCATCTGCCTGCTAGCCGTCTGCCGGAGCATATTTCCCATTTTGGTAAGAAACGCCATTATAGCAACCTAAGTAAAACAAAGGCTTGGTTAATAACTAAAACTAAACTAACCCCATAAAAGTAACGAGGACATCTAACTGTAACATCATTTTGCTCTCTTTTTTTAAATTGAAAAATTGAATTTAAAACAAATAATCAATAAATCATAACCCATAAAAAGCTATACCTAGAAAAAAGCAACAAGGGATTTTATTTTTTTTAAAAAAGGAGAGAAGATTAGCGATGGTTTAGATGGAGAGAAACGTAGGACACTAACATCTATAACATCTATCTAAATAAGCATATGACCCTGTCTTTGTCTGAAATAAACAACAAACTCAGTGAATCTCTCTCTTCCTGATCAAGACCGCAGAGCAAAAGAAGATCCATTAAAATATTTCGTTCTGGATACATCAAAACATAACCCAAAAAGTCACAATATTTTTTTTCATTTTCATAAACCCTAAAACACTAAACACAAATCAAATCAGTCAGAATCAAAGCCCATCCAAGAAGAAACCAAAGTAAAAGAAATGAAAGAAATAAATAAAATAGTCGAGGATCCAAGAAAACTAGGGTTTACCTTTTTACGTTTTGCTTCACTCTCTCCCCCTCTTCTGAAGAAAGCGACCTAAACCCTAGCTTATTATAACTAGGAAGCAAGAGAACTGGTCTTGACCGTTGGATTAGATGGGTTTATAAAGGAGGGTTATTATAACTAGGAAGCCAGAGAACTGGTCTTGACCGTTGGATTAGATGGGTTTATAAAGGAGGGTTATTATAACCAGGAAGCCAGAGAACTGGTCTTGACCGTTGGATTAGATGTGAGGCTCCGTATCTTTGTAAACCTTCGGTGTGTCCACGTGTTCCCCTATTAGTGCTTTGTATTTTTTAATTTGTTGCAGGGCAGCTAGCTTTGATGGGAGATTTTATTAGAGAAAATTACCTGGTCCTCCCAACATTTAATTGTGATAACACTTTATTTTTGTTTTTATATAAAAAAAAAAAATTACACTTTATATGGCTATATTCAAGTTTTAATTTTTTTTAATGAAAAGATAAAAATATTATAATATCACCACAAAATAATATATTATATTCTCTTCTTAACTTTTCAAGTGTAATGATATTATTCAATATTCAAATTTTTAGTGTAATTAACATATTAATTTGAGTAAGATGTTAATATAATTTTTTTAAAAATTTACCAAAATCCTCGTAGAACACGTTTCTTCATATCATTTCTTTATACAAAAAAACATTTTTTAAAAATTATTTTTTTTAAAAAAATCAAATTATTCTAAACTTAACCATTTCTTCATATCACTAGATTAAAACACATCCAATCACAATTTCACTTTATATCTTAGAAAATAATTTTCATGAATAATAATAAAATAAATACACAAATTCATATAGAAACATTATAAAACAAACACATGCATTTTGAATTTTAATATGTTAAAGTAATTCATATTGTTATAAAAGCCCAATACGGTATTTTATTTACAATATTATAAATATCTGAAATTTAAGCATTAATTACCTACCAAAATTACATTGCAAAAGAATTTTAATTTAAAATTACATTTTCATTACCTAAACAAAAAACAATTAAAATATCAATTACTCTACGTGAGGTTGCAAAATACCTGAAATTGATTTAACACATGATGTAAATAAAACCAAATAATAAAACATACAAAATAATAAGCCAACTTTAATAATATGTCATGATCTTAATTGATCCTCTCAAGCAATTCTATAATCCTATTAAACCATCTTGTCAATTCATATTTTATGGTCATCAAACAAATTGATGCCATCAACCCATTACCGAACACTAGTCCTATTATCGAGTAACTAGCTCTATCATCGATTACCGGATACTAATCCCATTATTGAGTAACTAGTTCTGTTTGCCCATTTCTGGACACTAGCTCCATTACCAGGTAACTATTTTGATTACTCATTACTGGGTAACTAATTCTACATGTATTACAATTAAAATAGCAACAAACCATATTTAAAGAAATTAAAGTTACTTGACTAAATACATTGTTCAATAAAAGTGTCAAGGTGTCAAGCGCCTGCCTGATATATGAACTCTAAATGCACTATCTTGTGGTTGTACCATTTTGGTAACCTCTCTTATATCAACATAAATTTTTAAATATTACACTTTATCTATTTATTATTGGAACCTCTTTTCAAATTGTAACATCCCTATTTTTTTTAATCATGTAATGCACAACTTCGTTCCTAAATTTAGAAAATCATAAGTCTCTTTTTTGAAATAGTAATAGTTCACTATTAGTTAGAACAGACGATCGTTTCATATTAGCATAAGCAGTTAGTTGATCGGATACTACTAAATTTCATTGGTATTCTTAACGGTGGAACAAACAGTCATTCAGTTTGATTGATCGAATTAGACAGTTGCCAATTTTACTATTCCTTCTATCAAACGGTCGACCGATCATTTGGTAATCTTAAATAGTTGACTAATTTGTACAATATATCAAATATCAGTTCAATTTTTTTTTTCTTTCAATTGTTTCAATTCACGTAATACTCATTCTATTTTCATGTTAAAACAACATCATAAAATCATAAAAACAACATTTCAAACAACCAATTTTTATAACTCATTTTTTACATAACACTAATGCATTCATTATTTCATATATCCTATAATCATCCAAACTAATCTCTTTAGATGAGTTCCTTGCCAAGTAAATAATGCAAGAATAACTCAAGTTCTCTTCACTTTTCATTCCTTCAATCCCTCTAAAACCTTAACTTTCAAGTTTTAAAACTTTGTAACCCACCCAAATTTTTCTTTTTGATCATTTAATAACACTTTTGATCACTCCAATTTTGTCTATTCTAAGTGGTTTCATCAAGAATTGAGAAAAAAAAATCAAAGAACCCTAACCCTTTTTTTTTTCTTGCAAAGTCGTCAGCCATAAAGGTGGGAGGGAGCGTTTATAGTTTAATTTTTTGTTATTTACACATTGACCCCACTTTGTCTCATAAATTTCATTTTATCCCTATTAGTTTTTCCTTTCTAACAAATTAATGCTATATTATCTTTTCATTTCATTCAATTTCACTTTTTTAGTCTAATTAAATTCCTTTAACTTAATTTAATCCATTTTATTTTTGGATTAATTTTTATTTGTATTTTACTAACTCGGGAAAACATCTCTAACTTTAGTTTACATCAAGTTTTCTTCCTTCTCCTACAAAACAACTACATTGAATAACATCGAACACAAATCAAAAGAAATCGAGTTACCTAGCAATTGAAGAAATCTTCTTTAGTATATTTTATGTCTTGAAATCTCCTCTTCTTCTCTTGTAGTTAGTAAAAGTCAAGTACGAGAAACCTCAACCTTAAATAAATGTTTATACAAATTGAGATGTTAACATTTATATTTACTAGTTTTTTTTGTTTAATATTGATAGTTTTGAATACCAAACAAAACCCCTATCAGATTTTCCTAAAACAAACCCTTTTTTTACACGAAACTTTTATTTCCAGATGAAATAACCCTAAAAAACATTGTTGTTGCCTAATTTCTTTTGTTAAATTGTAATCATTTATAATCCCCAACATCCTTTTCAATTTATAAAAAAAATTATTGTTTTGTTTTCAAAACCCTAAAAAAAACTAAAATTTTGTATTTATGAGTTACTATTCACATGATAGATTTAAACTCTAATTCTTTTAATCTTTAATTAACTTTTTTTTTAACTTTTATCTAATCTTTTGTAAATTTTTGGAATTTAAAAAATTTTAAATTTCATTATGAACTATAGGAGTGAAACTTACATCGAAAAAACTTATGACACTGATTATATGATGTACATAAACATAATGTTCATGATCAAGATGACAGAGGAATATAGTTTTTTATGATGTTTCCACATTGCATGATGATGAAGGAGACATTCATTTGTATATTGATCCAGGCCTCTTGGAACTAAGTATCTTCATGATTATGATGATAATGTTCATATGAGCAATAAGGTAGTGCTTTTAGTATATAAATATGTTGGTGATGTTGGTGGTGGTGGTGGTGGTGATAATGATGATTGTTTGGGGTTTGAGGTTGTAAAAGATGACAATGTTGGTATGAAGTATGGGGTTGAAAATGATAATAATGTTGGCATGAAGTGTGGGTTTGGATGATGATTATGTTCAATCAAATAAGAAGGGTTTTGAAATTGAAAATGAAGATAAGGATGGATGGATTGACATCATTAATAGTTCTAATGACTTGAGGAATAAATTAGATGATGGCTCTAATTCTGATAATGAATGGAAATTTTGAGTAGTGAGAATGATAATGCCTATTAAAGAGATAAATATAACAATAATGAGGATGAAAATAATAGGGGTAAAAAAAGAATATATATCTAACCTCTAAATTCAAAAGTAGAAGATTTTAGGTTTTGATTGATAGGTCCATGGAATTTTAAGAGTGTTAAATATTCAATAATGTGCTTCACTTTAGGGATATGTTAAGGGAATATAAAACTAAGCGTGGTTATCAACTAAAAAAAAACTATTAATCAAAAGAAAAAGGTAGGTGTATATTGTTTAAATAGTGATTGCATATGGAGGATTTATGTATCTTTATTATATGGTAGCAAAACTTTTATGATTAAGTCATTGAAAAGTAAACATATTTGTATTAACTCATCCACCATCAAGGTAGCTACCTCTATATGGATAGCTAAAAAATTGCTACCCCTAATTAATGATGAGCCTAACATATCTAATAAAGCTTTTAAAACCATTTTAAATGATAAATTTAGAATAAAATTGCATCCAATATAATAATGAAGGGCTAAAAAAAGCTAGGGAATTTGTAAAAGGAAGTCATAATGAGTCTCATAAAAAGTTTCATTGATATGTTTGGTTATTAAAATAATTTGATCCTAGTTTTGATGTTTATTTAGGGTTTGATCCTAATTTTAATATTGATATCAATTCACCTTAAAAGTTCTAAAGAGTCTATTTTCCTTTGAAAGACATAAATGATGGATTTATAAATGATCGTGCATCTTTAATGGGAATTGATGGTTACTATTGGAAGGGTCCCTATGAAGAAGTGTTCTTGGCAACAGTTGGTCTAGATATAAATAATGGATTATTTCTAGTTACATATACTATTGTAGAGGCTAAAAATAATGACTCTTAAGATGATTTATCTATGTTTTGTATGGCTTCATCAAAACTAGAATCATCCACAAATCATTTTGCATAATGTCTAAAAGACAAATGTATGATGAGCTTTATATTTTATGTAACTTAGTATTTGCTTATATGCTTGTGTGTTTATGCATTTGTTAATTTTTTCTTACTAAGTCTACCTAAAAGTGGTGTAAAGATTTTTCTTAAAGCAACATATAGACATTATATAATGCATACTTATGCCAACTAAAACAATATGAGATTTCATGAGTTAAAGCTTAAAATTGGGTTTTGGGGTACGTCAAAATCATTTTACATACCCCAACCACTATAGCCATATGAAAGACATTGGTGATATTGATAATGATGTTGTTAATTGGTTAAAGAATATCCCTCATGAGTCTTGGACTAGGTATTTTTTCGACCATAAAGTTAAAGTTGAATATATAACGAATTATATGGTCGAATCATTCAACCATTAAGTTGGAAAGCATAAAAGTATGCCAATTGTGATGTTACTTGAGAAGATTAGGTTGGAGATGATGTCTAGATTTCATGATACGTTTGAAAAGTAAAGAAATTTAAGAATGATTCTTACAAGTGTTGATGAGTATCAAGTGTTCAAGAGACAAACTAGACTTTCAATTAATTTAGAGAAGAGACATTGCTCATGTGGTAAACGAACACTAACATGGATTCCATATAGAAATGTCATTTCTTGTATGGCTCATTGAAGAGTAGATTTAAAAGAATATTGCATAAGTTCTGTAAAATTCAAACTTTTAGAAGGACTTATAGTGAGATAGTCCTACATGAAAAGGAGGTGATTGTTTTATCTCTAGCACTTAAAAGAAATGTGGGTGGTATTAGTGTGTTTGCAATGTAATCAATCAGTTGGTTACAAATAACATCAACTTTTTTCATGAAAATATTTTTTTATTAATAAAGGTATTCTTTATTTTTAATAGTTATTTATATTTTATTAATGATTCTAAAGTAAAAATAAAATTATTGGAACAAAAATATTTTGTAAAAAAAATTATAAAATTATTATAATTATAAGATTCATATTGTATCAAAGTATTGTTTATAAATGTTCATAGTCGATACTCTATTTAGACTTGATATTTATTAGAACTATTAAGATTGATACATATTATATTTTTTTTTTATGAAATGAAGTAGTTGTTTTTATAAGTTGAGGTATGATGGATACTTAGAACTAATATGTAAATACTTATTAGATGACATGTACACTAAACTAACTCACATGAGGATTCCATATGGAGAGATCAATTGTTTTATCATGCTATGTTTTGCACCTGGATATAAATAGGACTCTCTAAAATAGGTGAAATATATGGAAATTAGAGTTACCACCTAATAATTAAAGCAAATTAAGGATTTTAAGCACTGGTTTCAAAGATTTAGGTAAAGGGTTGTTTTGCACCTTCCAAAGTGATGTCGTTAACTTGTTTATCGCTTCATTGTTGACTCAAAATCTCCTTAAGATCTTAAATAATCCTTGAAATCAAATGGATTTTTCTCTCTCTAATTATTTGATCAATGAAGTGTTGGAAAGGTGTAAACTTGGTGATGAAAACCTTTTGAAAGCACTTTAATTCTTCAACCATACTGCAAGTAGAAGTAGATTCTTTCGCTCTCCATCTTCTTTATATGCCATTCTTTTTATTTGTTCAGGATCTTTTAATGAAAATCAAAATGAAAGATCTTTCTTTTACAACAGCCTACCACATAACATCCCTTTTTCCACCTAAGCATCCAGCACTGACAGACTCTTACAAACCCAAACTGATATGGTCCATTCCTGGTTGGAATCGAACTACCCACATAGATTCCAACCTCTTTAAGCCTTGTCTCTGCTAGCCATTGTATTGCCAACACAGACCCACTACCCTTCTCCCCATCTCCCAATCCTGATTTTTTGACCAATTACTAACCACCGTAGATCAGCTACTTAAATAATCCAAAAACTCAATCTAAGCTCTCATTAAAACCCAACACTTTTTAACCTTAAAATCCAAAAAATAAAATTCAACCCTTTTGGGTTCAATTTAGTGTTTTGAAAATGGGAGAAATGTCAGCATAAGAGAAGATGTTGGTCGAAGAGAGAAATTTGATTTATAGTTTGTTGGGATTTTCAATAGAGTAATTTAGTCATTTCATTAGATTTAAAATTTTTTGTTTCCCAAAGATGTAAATTTTAATTTCTCAAAAATCAGTAGGCAAGTACAATTTCGATCAAACTATAGGATGTTATGTATATTTTTCCCTTAAATTTACCGTACCAAAAAACACAAATAGGTTAAAAATGTTAATTTTTCAAAATTAAATTTTGGTATGAAGAGATAATTCTGGGGTCAAATAAATACAAAATTCTCACTAGGGATCCTTAGTATTTGTCTTATATTATCTTGAAGTCCTATAAATTGGAGAAAGTATTTTTTTTTATTTTTACAAACTCTAATATTATTAAAAATAGAACTTTTTAGTTATAAGACTAGCCTTGGTGCCTACGCTTCGCCGCGAGGCTGAGTTATGTTTTTCAAAAAATGCTTATTAGGTGCCAAAATACGGTAAAATATGACATAGAAAATCGGTCATGACAAATCTATAACCTTAATAATCAAGTCGAGCTAACCTGAGATATTCTGTCAAACCGGCGACCCAGATCATGAGATTTGAATAACTTGATAAAAAAATAAAAAGGATTATAATGCCTATCTTTTTTTTTTAAAAAAAAAACCTTTGACTCGAGTCATTAGACCTAAACACTTAATTTAAAAAAACCATGAAGTCCAATTCTCAATCAATCAATCATTGAAAGAAGAAATTGATTTTTTAAAAAAATATTTTAAAAATAGCTATTAAAATAATGAGAATCAAAATTAAAATACAAAATAAATCTTATAATTTATTGAAGGATGATAATGCAACCATATTATTCGATAGTTTCCCCCATATTTAACTAATTTTTTGCCTATGTTATATCTATAAAATACCTTGAAATTCTTTGTTTTATATTTTGAAGGTACTTTTGGATGAAAGATGCAAAAAGGAGTAAATTGAAGGTAACTGGCAGATTTGATATTTAGTCGATGTTTTGTGTAGAGTATGAGTTCTAGAGGTCGAAATGAAGTGATTCCAGTGTCACTAGAAACCTAACATCCATACCTTTCTGGATATTTAAAGCAAGAAAATAAAATAAGGAAGATCATGGAAATCATAGCTTTCAAAGTCAAATCTCGCAATCTACCAGTGTTGACCTTCGTCCATTACGACTTGAATATCTAGAGCTACAAAAGTCCAATTAATGCAAACTCAATTTTGTTGGATTCCTGAATAACATTCCTAAAAACACTTAAAATGTCAGCCAAAATGGATGTCATATGAGGGAGATATGATTTTTCAAAGATGACAGTTGAATTCTACCAGCAAACAGGTTTCGTGAAAGAACATGTTCGAATTATATTTCGAAGCATCTAAACCGGCGTCCAAGTTTTTATTTCAGCAATTTTGCTCCTCTAAGTCAAAGCTTGAAGATTTAATGCAAGACTATTTCTCCTTTTTAGGAAAATAGTTATTGAAGTACTTAAATGTAAACTGTCAATTTAAGGGAGCCCTATTTTGTAAAATAGGGACTAGGGTTTCTTAGCATATAAAAAGAAAGAGAGAAGGGAAAGAGGGCAGAAAGGGGGCAGCAACCAGGAGTGAACAAACACAAACTCTCCTCTATACAAACCAGAAATAATGCTTTCTTCTATCTTTAAGAGTAGTTGTTCTTTAGATATGTAAGGCTAAGCTCGTTTTCTTGGTTGCAGGGACATAACAAACCTTCGGATTTCAAGAACCGTGAGATTTATTCTTCCTTTTATTTTCAGTTTATATTATGAATGAGTATGATTGTTTTCCTATGCATATTTTCTATGATTGTTGTTGATAATTGCTAGAGCGGACTCTAAGTTATTATTGTAAATAATCTATTGCTAAGTTTGATATCAAAACCGGAGTTGTGATATATAAACTTGTGAAGCAACTAAACTTGATAATTGTGGCGGAACTATGTTATTAAACTTAGGGAGAACACTTAAACAAAGGAACACAAGCTGCAGACAGCTTGGTTGTCAAGAGATCAATCAATTTATCTAGTTCTTAGGGCTGCCATTGAACTAAATCATTAATGCGGACATTATGATTGTTTGTTGGTTAGGGTTAGTTATACGACGGATCCGTTAATTAACCAACGTTAAAAAAAGATAAAAATTCAGAATATAAATTGAAGTTTCAATTCAAGGATCGGTTCTAATTTCCGTTGATGGATGTGTGCTTGCGACCAGGATTTGTTTTCTTGATAAATTTCGGTTTCAATTGATTTTGTTTGCTAGTTTAATTTCTTTCATAGTTTAGATCATCACAAATCAAAACCCCCCCAATTGCATAATGTATAGCATAAAAATTTGAACTAAATCTTCCTTGTGGGATCGACCCCTTGCTTGCTCTATACTATCTTATGTGTTGTGTTTGAAGTTAGGGTAATTAATTTGTGCGACCGCGACATCGCAACAGATGAAATTGAAAAGACAAATTAATTTAGTAAAATGAAAAAATTTAAAAAGAATGGGGATCAAAATTGACATAAAAAATAAAAACAATATTGTTATAAAAGTGTATAATTGAAAAGGATAATAACTTTTACAAAAAGGTCAAATTGTATGGATGGAAAAAAAAATTATAAATCAAAACAATGAGGATGAAATTGAAAAACATAATACCATCAATTTGTATTGAAGAATGAAATTAAAACTACTAAAACTTTTATAAAAAGGTATAGGATAAAAATTAAAAATCCAAAGAAAGAGGACCACATTGGAGAGTATAATATTTGGTAAATAAGGATTGAAGGATGAAATTAAAAACAAAAAAAACTTCTACAAAAAAAACCAAGATAAAAAAATTACAAATCAAAATAATAAGGACTGAAGTTAAAATGTCAACCACCAATAGGGCCAAGCTATAAAAGAGGAGAGAGAGAGAGAAGAAGGAAAAAAAGAAGAAAGGTCTCCTGGTGTCAAACCGGATCACCAATAGAGACACATGTCGCACCAACAGAAGGACACGAATGTGCTTCCAACAACATGGCAAAAGAACCTTTTTGGATGTTGGGAGACGTTGCATGTGTGCCCACCTTTTTTTAATTTAGCGAAATACAGAATTGCTTTTAAGTGGACTTTGTAATTATAAAAAAAACCATTGTGAAAAGCTAAAAATGCCCTTTGATCTTAGGCTTTTTTATTTTATTTTATGGGTATTTTTGTAGTTTCACTATGCATTTTAATTATTTATTATTTTTTTATATTTATGCAAATACCAAAGTGTCTCTTAGCTTCAATTATAATAGCCAAAAAACCATTGAGAAAATATAAAAATACCCCTTGACACTAGATTAAATTATTTTTCTTCCAAGATAAAAAAATATTTATTTATCCTCACTCTATTTAGTAATAATAAATTTGTTATATATAAAGATCTCAATATCCTTGAAAGCCTGTTTTAAGACTTTTGGGTTGATAGACAAAAATATCTTTATATTATTTTAATAAATAATAACAATAAATATGAAGTTATTGTACTTTCTCAAGCGATTTTGATTCTTTCTAATAGTATAAGTTATAGTATTTTTATTATTTACCTCATATATATTAAAAATAAACTATATTTACAAAATCTATAAGACTACTAGTATCACATTAAAAAAGTGATTAGTTCTTTGAAAAAAGTAGTTATTCATATTATACACCTTATGTATTTATGTTATATATAGATATTATTTGAAGAAAGAACTCCTTTTATATAAGAGGAGCTCACAAATAATGCATTATAATAACAATTTTGGTTAAAAAAGAGAAGAAATTTTAATTTTATAAAGTTTTATATTATTTGTAGATTTCTTAAGAGTTTTTAATTATAGATATTACTAAATATAAAGAAATTTAAACAAAATTTTTAAAAAATAATAGATTATGATTTATTATATTTTTACTTTTATACATAATTATATTTGTTTCAATCATATAATCAAACTAACTTTATTTTTAAATAAAAAAGACAAGATGTTTTTTTAAATGGAAGAATTAATTTAGTTCATGGAAAGGTGTCTCTCTGTTTTTTTCTTATTAAAAAACAAACATTAAACCTTTTTTTATATATATAACATTATGACATAAATATATAGTTGAATTATAAACATTTACAAAAATGTATGTAAAATAAAAAGGAAACTGTAGTTTTCATACCTTTTATGTAAAATTCCAAATTGGGCAAGAAATTACTATAGTTTAGTAATAAGAAAAGGTTTTATTACTCCACAAAGGAAGGGAAGGGTGTCTTTTTTTTTTTAGATTAACGTGAGTGTTCAGGTTAGTTTATACACACCTCAACTAATCCTACGAGCCCTGAAGTTAATGATCATGTAAGTTTCTAGTGACCTTGAAGTTTGTGGGACTCGAATTGATAACCTCTAAAGAGCAAACTTAGAGTTTAACCAATTGAATTATATCCCTTATAGTTGGAAAGGTGTCTTTTTTTATTTGTTTGGTGGAAGGTGGAACTCTGCTGCTTTGTTACTATATTTTCCTTGATAATAAAGGCATTGTTTGATCAAGAAGTTCGAACAATTACAAACCATATATGAACCTCAACCAAAACACTACTAGTTAATGAGTATTAAAATTCAAAATGTTTAGCAACAAGCTGATAGGTGGATAATCAATTAATTTATTGGTTCAAGCAATTTGATTTATTTTTTAAATTAATATAGATCTGGTAGCTTAATATTTAAAGCTTAGATGGTTGGTAGTTGGTGATGTCGGGTGTGTCAAAGTGGCTGATAGCTGGCACTTGCAAAAAATCTTTTTTGATGGATGTAAGACATCTCAAATATTTAAGTATCTTTGTAGAAAGAGAAAATACAATAATATTTTAGAAAGATAAGCTATGAAAATATAATTGTTGAAAATGTTAAGAATGAAGATATTATAAATTTTGAGTTTGAATGATTAATGGTAGCCCATGAATCTTGTTCTTTTGTATAGAGAGAAGAATGAAATTTAATTTAACTCTTATGATTTTTGAGTTGTATTCTACTTAAAAGAATATATATTAGAGTAGCAGCCTAAGTCCATAGGGGTGTCAGGATATTGGGCAAGACGCCTAACACTAGCTAGGCAACATGTCTTGCAGCAGGTGTGCCCCCTAATGGTAGGCTCGGGTTTTCATGCTCGAGCCAATGCACTTTGATAGAAGCTAGGCTCAAGCGTGATAGCTAAAAATGTTTTTAGATCATTTTAGGGTTTTTTTTATTGTGTACACAGTACACACCTGAGATAAGTAACAAGAGCTTGATTGTAGAGTTATTAGCCATGTGATTGATTTTGCGTTTAAAGTGTCTATTACTAATTAACATGAGAATTGACAGGAGTCTTCTCTTGCCGCTCGTATTTTGTTCAATGATTAATACGACTGTAAATAACAATATGGAACAGAACCTAAAAAAATTTGGCAGCAGAAAGAGCAAATAAATCAAAGGCTTTTCATCTGAATCCCGACAAAAGTCGTAACATCTCTAATGAAAACAAATAAATAAAACTGCAGAGAAAATACTTCCATCACAGCTGTGGTGATTTTGATACCAAAAGTTAAGCAGATTTAATCTACCATTCTGCAAGAACATTTCGCACACCTAAGGCAACAAAGAGTGGATCAAGTCCATCAAGAACAGAACGAGCAACACGGAACACAGGAGAACCATTTACCCGGAGCCACATTTAGATTTGCTTTTGGCACTGGCTCTGAGAACAGCTTTGGCTCTAGCTGTGCCCGAGGTGATTGAGCTGCTTTAGGAGTTTGCGGCTGTGACTGGTGCCGTGATGATGGATATTGCTTATGAGATAGTGAATAACTTTTATCATCCCCTGTCAAACTTCACATAAACACGATAATTCAGTCATTTCTTTATATATATATATATATATATATATATATGCTAATAAGTATTCATAATGCTAATGTGTTCAATCATTTCCTGATTCATACCTTTTAATTAATTTCCTGCGTGCTAATATCTTGGCTACCATCTAATTCTATATGGAAAGGTGGAATTAAAAGAAAGACTCGAAATTTCAAAGCGAAATTCACCTCGTTTCTTAAGATGAGAAACATTCATGCATAATGTGCAGATTTCTTGCAGTTAATTGTTTTATTCCAAAATCCATAATAATATATAGAGCTTACATTGGAAATGCAAAAGATCTGATACTTTCCCCACTTGCATCTGAAAGACGAGAAAGGCTAGCAGAATGAAGTGATCCTTTGGCAAGAGACCTCTCTTTGTTTCCATCTTCTTTGTCCTCTTTTACAACTCGCCTCATTGTTTCAGCAGCTTTTGGTTGATCAGTTTCACCAAGGTACTCATTGACATTTGATTTCTTTGGTCCAACCTCTGTTGATTTATTAACTGGATGCTGATTACTTGGAGGTTGGTTACTTGAGTAATCAATCAACGGCGTAGAATCACCAGGAAAGCCTAGCTCTCCGGATTTACCCAACCAGTTTTGGTGGTCTCTTGTGAAGCTCATATTCCCCATATAAATACTGAACAATGACTCAGTGGAAGCAACACTCCATTCCATTGGAGTATTGGATATAGTTCTAGCAAATACAGAAGAAGGAATCCTAAAAGCGGCAGAGGGATTTGAATCAGCAGTTCGCTCCATCACCTGTGTTGGAGGAAACTGCGTTGCCGAACCATCATTGGATGTCAATGTATGAGCATGACTAGGTGATTGTTCTTGCCAGGGCACAGAGCTTACCGGAATGTCATTGTCATGGTCCTCCAAAGGAACTTGAGCGTTTGCGCTATGTTTAGGAACCCCAATATCACCTGCATGGGACTTGCTGATTTCATCTGCATCCAACTCAAAAGAGTCTCCAGATGAAGAAGAGCACGAGGAGGACGAGGAGCTTAACATTCTGCTATTGGTAAAATTATCATCTTCACCGAGAGTGGTGGCAGGATACATACTCAAACCATTACTAGTTTCACTCCCATGTACAAATTCCTTAACTGGAAACATCTGTCTTGCTTCAGGCTCTGAAGCTTCCATCATATGGAGATCATACTGTAAAATATGAAAAAGGATGAATATTTGCATCCAGCAATGCATATAGGAAGTGTGATCTCAATTACGCCTTAATGTTAGAGGGTAGTAGATTAGAGAGATAAAGAACTTATAACGTGTTACGATATTTTATGATGCAAAACAAGAAACCACAGACAGTTAAGTAATTATGTGCAGTTTCATCAACATCTTTCATTCATCACTTTCAAATTCTAACAATATGCAGAACTTGTGTTGCTTCTTACACAACTGTGGAAAGAGAGGAGTACACAACTATCAATTAGTTAGCTAATTTTTAGCCCTACTTTTAGATTGTAGCGTAACATACCTAAATGATTGATACATATGATCTTATATAAATATTCCTTAGTGATATGTATAAAAATCATCAAGACTAATTCTATTCTTCAATTTGGTATATGAGCTTTAGGCTACGAGTCCTAACTCATTTTCTTAACGAGATTCTGTCTAAGTCTTCATTTTTAATCAGCAGGCCATTGCTGACACTCTCTTGTTGCTTTTTCCTTCAACCAGTTCAATCAACCCTAGTCTTCTATATCTCACAAGAAAGCAACTATGTCCAATTGTGACAAAATCTTTGTAAATTCAGACAACAAGATGTTGCTTGCTTTGACTATTCAAGAGAATTCCTCTCAAATTTATATTAAACAGGATGGCATGAATTATTGTGTTTGGTCTAAAATTCTAGAAATGGAAATGCACATTGCTGGTAGGACGAAAAAAGGGTTATATTACTAGAAAAACAGGGACGAACTAGGGAGTATGCTTTATGGTGAAGGATCTATGGGATGCTTGAAGAAGCATTACTATCCAGAATGGTTTAAGCTTGAGCAAGCTGAGAGAAAAAAAAAAAGAAAAAAAAGAAGGAACTCCACTCAAATTGCTACGGCCGACACGTCTCAATCTTTTACTTCCCATGTATTGTGAGAGTCTTCTTAAGGTCATTCTGGTTTAGCTCATATTTCTTCTGTTAATATCACTTGGGATATTGTTTCAATAGTTGCTGATTAACAATTCTTTCTTATTTGATTCATTAATGTCTCCTCATGTCAAGTCTATTCATTATTGATGAATGTAATAGGATAAGCTTTATATATTTACTAAAATCTAAGAGTGATGTTATCCATGATCTTACAAAATGATTGTCATACACTTTCTTACTCAAATTCATGCCTTTCATTCTGATAATGTTATGAAATTATGAAATATATTATAGATTTCTTCAAGGCTCATGGCAACATTTACTAGACAACGCATGCCTACACACCAATAAAATGGCATCATAGGAAGTGAAAATTTACATCTCCTAGCCGTAGCTTAGGCATTATGTTTTACTATGCACAATCCTAAATATTTTTAGACTAATGTTGTCATGACTACTGGCTTCCTTATCAATAGGATGCTTGCCTATATTATTGGTTATCAAACTCTTTTAAGGTTGTTATCAAGGTCGTTCCTCTATATTCCTTTCACCTCTCATTCATCTAAGCTTCCTTAAATTTGTCTTCGGAATTAAGAAAGTGGCCGTCACAACGCCGAAAGGAAATGCAGGAGCTTGGATTGTTAAAATAAAAGCCGAATTATCATTTTATTATCAGGGGGAACTGACAATACTTTTGCCTTATGTAACCCATGTGATATTGCAGAGACTAGGATACACCACCTGTTCATCTGAGAATTAATTGATCATTCCTAGCTAGTTTTGATAGGAAATAAAGAGCCACATATATGAAGGCGAGGCAAATTGTGGAAGAGCACTAGTTAATGAAACGATGATGATAGTTTTAGAAAGGACTTACACAGAAACGCAAATTCACAGTCAAAAGGTGGCAGAGAGGGGGTGGGGGGGGGGGGGGTGCTGGCAACCCTAAAAGTTCCAGAAATCTACAGCCTCCTCCTATTTGCTTCAAAGAGACAAGAAAACAAAGGTCCAGGAAGCAAAATAAGCAAACAAAGAGGGAGAGAAGCGAGTGGATGGAAAGGGAGCAAAGATTGAGAATGGAAAAAGAAGGTGAAAGGATTTTATGGTGTTGCATGGCTTTAGGCACTTCTATCTCTTTGTTCGTCAGAGAAAAATAAAATTCCACTGTCCTTCCCGCTACTTTGCAATGTCGTTGTCGTGATACAAAGCCGATGCTATTCATTGATTGTCATGTGGTGATTAACTTTCGCGTGTCATACAAGATGGGTGCTTCAAGAGTGTTTTGGTTATAAACACCTTAGAGAATATGCCTGCCAATGCCTTTACCTCTCTATGGAAAACAAATGGCAAAACAATCTTTTTAATAGCCCATATGCTCTCTCTATAGTTTTTTTTTTTTATCATTAAAAAAATAAAGATATTCATTTTTTTTCCCACGAATGAAGGAGAAATTTTACAATATTAAAATTATAATCAGTGAAATCATATTAATCAGTGATTCCTAACTATCATACCATGTAATATGCAATTGTCTACGCCAGCAAATCGAATTTTTTTCTCTTTTCTCCCAATTCCTAAAAATATCATACCCATCACCGTTAGAGCTCCCTGAGTCACCCATCTCTCTCTGTTGTTATCCAACCATTCTCATAATTAAATCCAGCCACTCCAACTTGGTGTTCTCGCCGCCGTCTCTTCAAGTGTTGCTCAACCTCATTGCTGTCGGATCCAAGGGCCCCACACATGATAAGTTGCTCTCCATCCTCAAGTTCAAAACCAACGATCATCTTAGCTCCTCCTCCTCTAAGTTATTAATGGTGGTTTTCACCAACGAGAGCACTGATATATTACGAGAACCAGTTGATTAGCATTGGAAGAAAATCATTAGTAAGCTTGTAGCAGAAGAATGAAGGCAGCAATAGCAAGTAGTATCACATGCATTGTTGCAGCAGCAACTACAGTTAGTAAACAAAAGATACGTGACATGTTACTTAGCTCAGAAAATTGATAAATATAAATGGAGATAAATATAAATGGAAATACTGACGGAATATTTTCATCGGTAAATTATACTGACTTTTATTGACGGAAATATTCCCTTGATATATACTGAGAAAATTACAGTGGGAAAAAAATTAAAACAAAACAAAAAAATATGATAACATGTCATTTATACCAACAGAATTACCGACAGAATTAATTCCATCAGTAAAATCCATTGGTAAAATCATTGGTAAATTGTTTACTTCTCCCTGACATTGTTCATCATGTCAATTACAAAGGGGGTCACCGATGGAACATTCCATCGGTATTTTACAGAGAGCAATAGAACTGTTTACTTCCCAACACTGTTAATTACTGTTCTTTACAGACGAAATTACCGATGGATTGAAAAGTCGTCGGTGTTAGTTGACGGCTTTCTGAAAATTTTCAAGTAAATTAAAAATTTTAATTAAATATTAAAGATGAAATTACCGACGGATTGAAAAGTCGTTAGTGATATTTGATGGTCTCTAAAAATTTTTGATTAAATTAAAATTTTAAATTAAATATTACAAATGAAATCACCAACGGAATGGTTAGAAATATTAATATTTAATTATCTATCGGTAAAACCGTTGGTAAAATACTCCAATAAATAGAATCATTCATTTTACAATAGACGGGCCTGTTCTTCTTCTTCTTTTTCTTCTCCTTCTCCTTCTCCTTCCTTTTGTGTAAAAAATTTCAACATCCCTTTCTTTCTTTCTCTTCTCTTCTCTCCTCTCCTCAACTCGTCTTCTCCTCCACTCTCACGTATGTCTTCTTCTTCTTCTTTTTTTCTTTTCTCTTCTCAGATTTTTTTTAATTAACATACTTTATGAATTTTTTTTTTCCTCTTCTCAACTTCACTCGTAACTACATTAAGGTAAGATTTAGTTTTCTTCTTTTTTGTGTTTTTTTCGTTATATTTGTTTTTTTATTTTATTTTTAAATTTTTATGTTCTTAATAATTGTATGAATGTTGTTGTAGGATTTTTTTTTTCATATGAGATCAATGTTGTTGTTGTTTTTTTTTGTGTTATTTATTTGTTGCAAATTTGTTGAGTTGATTTTCTTCTCTCTTTTTTTCCAAGCAACTCAATTATGAGTATTATAAAGTGTCGATTTATATTAATTTAATTATTTTCTAGTTTTGTTATATAGATTTTTTAAAAAATATTTTTAAATAATCATTAACGGAATTGCATACAATATTTTTTTTGGTTGTATGGCAATTTTCCCGAGGGAAATACTAACGAAATGAAGCAATGATTTTTTTTTTGCATGCATTTTCCATCTATAAAACCATCAGTTTTTTATTTTTTTTACCAAAAAAATTAGCGACAGATAATGGATTTATCGATGAACGTTATTCTGACGGACATATTTCATCGGTGAATTAGTCAGTAAAATTTTCACCGACGGAAAGGTAATCTCACATTGACAGAAAAATTTCATCGATAAAATGGTTAAATATTGTAGTATCTCTTGATAGTTAGTTAGAAGTTAGTTAACGAGTTGTTGGTTAGAAGGAATTCAATGTATAAATAACATTGTAATAGAAACGTTAAAACAAGTAATTAGAATTTAGTTTCTGCAATACAACTTTCTCAACCTCCTCCTCATCTTCCTTTTCTTTTATTCTATACTCTTTTATTTAATCTTTACATTGTTTTGTTAATGAAAGCCTTAACAAATTCGTATCAGAACATCCATCCACAACCAGTAATGAAACATGTATTGGTAGAAAATAGACAATGGTGGAAAACACCAAGGTGAAAACTTTGGAAGAGCATAACAAAATACTTGATGAACAAATGCAAAGTATTCATCAACTTTAAGATTTTATAGCCAAGAATAAAAAACAATGGCTGGAAAAAACAGAAGAACTAAACAAATAAAAAATCAACCTACATATGAAGTATTTATGACTACATTGAAGTCATTTATGGTCAATCAAGCAGCATAGAAAGAAAGGGGAATCAACTTAAGTCTTGATGGGGTGATTTCTAATTATAGAGGCTAAATTTGTAAAGAAACCAGGATTTCCACAAGATTGGGTACAATGCAGCCTTACGAAAGGTTGAAATACATACTTTTAGGGAGATAATTCGAGGGGTGGATAAAAAATATAAGAAGTTCTTCTAGACGCACTTTACTACAATGTATATGTCGCTATTTGACACTAATATAGGACCTCCAAATTTAAAGGGAAATATGGCAAATAAAATCACCACCTTGTTTTTAAAGAAACTAAGAATTCTAAAATATGAATTGGTTATTTTATGTACAAGTATTTAATGTGCATACATTAGT
>Ga0325410_1001295_pt1 | contig 27585 bp, 28 predicted proteins | sample PopdelMetagenome_16_FD_206182 | JGI IMG/M metagenome (GOLD analysis project Ga0325410, IMG submission 206182) | Populus deltoides microbial communities from Bellville, Georgia, United States - Xylem-PdIQD-R3 | ecosystem: Host-associated > Plants > Phyllosphere > Stem > Wood/Secondary xylem...
TCCATGATCTTTCTCTTTTTATTTTTCTTGCATTGCATTTCCAGAAAGGTATAGATGTTAGCTTTTTAGTGCCACTGGAATCACTTCATTTTGATCTCTAGAACTCACGCTCTGCACAAAACATCGATTGAACATCAAATCTGCCAATTACTTCCAATTTACTCCTTTTTGCATCTTTCATCCAAAAGTGCCTTCAAAACATAAAACAAAGAATATCAAGGCATTTTATATATAAAACATAGGCAAAATACTAGTTAAATGGGGGTGAAACTATCAAATAATATGGTTGCATCAGTAACACCTATAATGACTCAAATTGTAGCATGAACACCATTAGGTTAAAGCTTTTTCCTTTTTCACTAAAAGATAAAGCTAAAACATGGCTATAAAATTTGAGACCTGGATCCATTCGTGCTTGGGATGAAATACAACAACAATTTTTAAAGAAGTTTTTTCCATCTCACAGAACAAACTCTTTCAAAAGACAAATCATTACTTTCTCTCAAAAACCAGGAGAAATATTTTATCAATATTGGGATAGGTATCAAGACTTGTTTAATACTTGCCCCATTTTGGTTTTGAAACATGGAGATTAGTTTCATATTTTTATGAAGGGTAAACTCCTAGAGATAGGCAAATGGTTGAATTGATGTGCAATGGAACCTTTGAGGATAAAGACCCTAATGAAGCAATGGAGTACCTAGACTTGCTAGCTGAAAATACGCAAAATTAGGACACTACAGGAACTTATGAGGCACTAAGTAAAACCCAACCTCATACATCTAGTGGAGGTATGTACAACCTTAGGGAAGATCATGACCTCCAAGCCAAGTTTGCATCTTAAGCTAAAAAAGTCGAAGCACTAGAATTAAAAAAGAGTGGTCAAGTAAAATATATTCAAGACATTGTGTGTCAAATCTGTGAAACCAATGAACATTCAACCAATGACTTTCCAACCTTGCCTTCTTTTAAAGAATGTCTCCATGAACAAGCCCATGCATTAAACAGTTTTCAAAGGCCCAACCATAACCTATATTCGCAAACATATAACCCTGGTTGGAGAAATCATCCAAATTTCAGTTGGAAGAGTGAGAACAATAATGCACAAACTTCACAACCACCATTTCAAGCACATCATAATTTCCAAAGTTCTCATGGATATGCATCTCATTATTCTCCACCTCCTAAAAGAAATCTTGAGGAAACATTGCATGCATTCATTTGTTGTTATCATTGTTTAATCCTTACGTTAATCTTCCATCTCAAGTTCTCATCAACTTCTTCTTCTTCTTAATCTTTATTATTATTGTTATTAATAGTATTATTGGTATTATTATTATTACTACTACTACTACTACTACTACTACTACTACTACTACTACTACTACTACTACTACTACTACTACTACTACTACTACTACTACTACTACTACTAGTATTATTATTATTATTCTTATTGTTGTTGTTGTTGTTATTGTTGTTGTTGTCGTTATTGTTGTTACTATTGTTGTTGTTATCTATAATTTATACAATTAACCTCCCTATGGTTCGACCACGGTCTTGCCTACATAGCAGTCTTAATCATTATTTCTAAGTCGTCAGCTACTTAGTTTTCGGTGATGATACCGAGTCAACAGGGACTGTTTGTATAGATGAAACCAAGAGTCAGCTGGAAAAGTAGTTTCCGTGTCAATTCTCGAGGTGGCAGCGACTCGGTTTTCGATGATGATTTTTGAGTCAAGTGTGACTGTGTGTGCTGAGGAATCCAGGCGTCAACTAGGGAAGTAGTGTCATTGATAGTTTCTGAGTCACCAGCGACTCAATTTTCACTTGTGATTTTCGAGTCAACTAGGACGCTTTGCCCTGTTGAATCCACGTGTCAGCCTTAGAAGCACTGTCGTTGATTGTTTCTGAGTCGCCAGCTACTAAGCTTTCGGTGATGATTTCCAATTCAACAAAACTGTGTGCGCGGACGTATCTAGGCTTCAGCTGGGAGGCAATCTCGTTGATGGCTTCTTAGGCAGCAGCGACTCAGTTTTCTCTTTCGATTTCGGAGTCAACGTGGTCTTTGTATGCAAACGAATCCACTCGTCAGCTATGGAAGCATTGTCATTGATGGTTTCTGAGTCGGCAACTACAAAGCTTTTAGTGACGATTTCTAAGTCAACAGCGACTGTGTGCGCGGACTAATCCATGCTTCATTTGGGGAGGCAGTCTCGTTAATGATTTCTGAATTGGCATTGACTCAGTTTTCGCTTGTGATTTTTTATTGAACCGTGATTTTGTAACATGATGAATTCACGTGTCAGACTTGGAAGAACTGTCATTGATGGTTTCTCGATCAATAACCTCTTAACTTTCGAAGATGATTTACAAGTCAACAGAACTATATGCGCGGACAAATACAGGCTTCAGCTTGGAAGGCAATCTCATTGATGGCTTCTTAGACGGTAGCGACTCAGTTTTCGCTTGCGATTTCAGAGTCAACAAGGTCTTTTTGCGTTGACGAATCCACACGTCAGCTGTGGAAGCAGTATCGTTGATGGTTTCTGAGTCAACAGCTGCTATGCTTTCGGTGATGATTTCCAAGTCAACAGTGACTGTGTTCACGGACGAATCCAGTCTTCAACTGGGGAGGTAGTCTCGTTTATGCTTTTAGAGTCGGTAGCGACTCAGTTTTCGCCTGCGATTTCCAAATCAACTGGGACTGGGTTCCCTGGCAAATCCATGAGTCAGCTATGGAGGTAGTCTCGGTGATTATTTTTGAGTCGTCAGCTACTCAGTTTTCGGTGACGATACCGAGTCAACATGGGCTTCTTGCGCAAACGAAACCAAGAGTCAGCTAGCGAAGTAGTTTCGGTGTCAATTCTCGAGGTTGCAGCGACTCGGTTTTTAATGACGATTTCCGAGTCAAATGTGACTGTGTGCGCTGAGGAATCCAGGCATCAGCTAGGGAAGCAGTGACGTTGATTGTTTCTCAGTTGGTAGCTATTAAGCTTTCGGTGATGATTTCTTAGTCAATAGAACTGTGTGCGCGGACGAATCCAGGCTTCAACTAAGGAGGCACTCTCGTTGATGGCTTTTTAGGCGGCAGCGACTCAGTTTTCTCTTGCAATTTCAGAGTCAAGAGGGTTTTTTTGCGCTAACAAATCCACGCATCAGCTGTGGAAGCAATATCGTTGATTGTTTCTCAATCGACAGCTACTAAGCTTTCAGTGATGATTTCTGAGTCAACAGCGACTGTGTTCGCGGACGAATCCAGTCTTCAACTTGGGAGGTAGTCTCGTTGATGGCTTCTTAGACGGCAGCGACTCAGTTTTCGCTTGTGATTTCAGAGTCAACAGGGTCCTTTTACGCTGACGAATCCATGCGTCAGCTGGGGAAGCAATATCGTTGATGGTTTCTGAGTCGGCAACGACTCAGTTTTTGCCTGCGATTTCCGAGTTAACTGGGACTGTGTGCCTTGATAAATCCATGAGTCAGCTATGGAGGCAGTCTCGGTGATTATTTCTGAGTCATCAGCTACTCAGTTTTCGGTAACGATACCGAGTCAACAGGGACTGTTTGCATAGACGAAACCAAAAGTCAGCTGGGGAAGTAGTTTTGGTTTCAATTCTTGAGGTGGTTGCGACTCGGTTTTCGATGATGATTTCCGAGTCAAGTGTGACTCTGTAGGCTGAGGAATCCAAGTGTCAGTTGTGGAAGCAGTGTCGTTGATGGTTTCTGAGTTGGCAGCTACAAAGCTTTCGGTGACGATTTTCGAGTCAACAGCGACTGTATGCGCAGACTAATCCAGGCTTCATTTGGGGAGGCAGTCTCGTTGATGGTTTCTGAGTGGTATCGACTCAGTTTTTGCTTGCTATTTCCTATGCAACCGTGACTTTGTGTTGTGACTTATCCACGCGTCAGACTTGGAAGCACTGTTGTTGATGGTTTTCGAGTCAACAGGGACTGTGTGCGTGGACGAATCTAGGCTTCATTTAGGGAGGCAGTCTAGTTGATGGTTTCTGAGTTGGCATCGACTCAGTTTTCGCTTGCGATTTTTTAGTGAACCGTGATTTTGTGCCATAACAAATTCACGCTTTAGACTTGGAAGCACTGTCGTCGTTGATGGATTTTGAGTCGGCAGCTACTCAGCTTTCAATGATGTTTTCCAAGTCAACAGAACTGTGCGCGCTGATGAATCCAAGCGTTAATTGGGGAAGCACTTTCGATGATGATTTTAGAGCCGTAAGCGACTCATTTTTTAGAGATGATGTCCGATTCAAGTGGGATTGTGAGCGCTAACAAATTCAGGCGTCATCTGGGGAGATAGTGTCATTGATAGTTTCTGAGTCGGCAGCTACTTAGTTTTCGCTTGTGATTTTGGAGTCAACAAGGACTTTGTGCACTGACGAATCCACGTGTCAGCTGCGGAAGTAGTGTCGTTAATTGTTTCTGAGTCAGTAGCTACTCAGCTTTCGATGACGATTTCCAAGTCAACAGGGACTGGGTGCGCGGACGAATCCTGGCTTTAGCTGTGAAGATAGTCTCGTTGATGCTTTATAAGTCGGCAGCGACTCAGTTTTCGCATGCGATTTTGGAGTCAACAGGGGATCTATGCACCGTTAAATCCAGGCATCGGTTGTGGAGTTAGTCTTGTTGATTATTTCTGAGTCGTCAGCCACTTAGTTTTCAGTGATAATTTTCGAGTAAATAGGGACTGTGTGGGCAGATGAATTCAGGCGTCAGCTGGGGAGGCAGTCTCGTTGATGGTTTCTGAGTCCGCAGCGACTCTATTTTCGATTGCGATTTTGGAGTTAACCGTGACTTGTGCCCTAACGAATCCATGCGTCAGACTTGGAAGCATTGTCGTTGATGGTTTCTAAATCCGCAGCTACTCAGATTTCGGTGATGTTTTCCGAATCAACAAGGATTGTGTGCGCGGACGAATCCAGGCTTTAGCTGGAGAGGCAGTCTCGTTGATGGCTACTTAGGCGGCCGCAACTCAGTTTTCACTTGCGATTTCAAAGTCAACAGGGTCTTTTACGCTAACGAATCCAGATGTCAGCTGCGGAAGCAGTGTCGTTGATGGTTTCTGAGTCAACAGCTACTCAACTTTCGATGATGATTTCTGAGTCAACAGGGACTGTGTTTGTAGATGGTTGACATGAGATTGTTGTTTTTATCCCGGAATGAGAGATGTTACAGTTTGGTATCAGAGCTTAGGTTGTTATTCCGGGGACAGGAATGATTATATGATTTTGAAATGTGTTTCAAGATGGTGAGAACAAGGCAAGGAGCCAGGACTGATCCATCCCCAGTTCAGGGAAGTGACCAGAGTTTTTGAAATGAAAGTGATCCAGACTAGCATCCCTTGGTAGACACCTCATCTCATATACCTGCAACATCAGTGTACTCTGAAGGTGGCGAGTCAGTAAGACTTCAAGATGATTCATTATCCCATCAAGTAAATGTATCCATGCCTGAGGTATTAGACGAACAGGGGGGATAATATACCTCCACCGGTGGAACCTGTAGCTGGATCAAACCCATTTTCAGATCTTGCTTTTATGGAATATATAATGAGAGCTGTAGCAGCAGGAATGGTAGCGGGAGCCTCCAGTATAGCTCCTAGATCAGGGGGAGTAGTCACCATAGTGCAATGGGTGAAGGGTATGAGAGAGATGAGTTGTATGACTTACCGTTGCGAAGAGGATGCTGAGGTTGCTGGGCATTGGCTGAGGAAAGTGGAAAAAGTTATAAATCAGATGCAGGTGCCATTCCTTGGTATCTTATAGAATTGTGAATAACTTGCATGTGTTATCTAGTAACTTAGGTGTAGGAGTGACGGTTAGTACACCTCTAGGAGAGAATATATATATTGATGATATTTATAGAGAGGTAAAACTATATATTTGAGGGTTAGAGTTGAGGGTAGATCTTATGTCGTTAGAGCTATATGATTTTGATATGATTCTGGGCATGGATTGGCTAAGTAAACATAAGGCACAAGTGGATTGTTTCACCAAGACGGTGACAATCCAAGGAATAGGTGATAAAAGAGTAGTGTTTAAAGGGGAAAGAAAAGTAATTCCAAGTTGTGTAATCTCAGTCTTGGTGGCTAGAAAATTACTGAGGAAGGGTTGTTCTACTTGGTTAGCCCATGTAAGAGAGCTGGAAAAGGGTAGCATAAATTTGGCTAGTATTCCTGTTGTGAGGGAGTTTCAAGATGTATTCCCAGAAGAGTTGCATGGATTACGTCCAGTTAGAGAAATTGAAGTTTCCATAGAAACTATTCCAGGAGTTTCTCCTATAGCCCAATCTCCTTATAGGATGGCACCTATGGAATTGGCGGAACTGAAGGTCCAGCTTCAGGAATTGTTAAATAAAGGCTTCATCCGGCCTAGTAACTCGCCTTGGGGAGCTCCGGTATTGTTTGTAAAGAAGAAGGATGGCACCTTTCGTTTGTGCATTGATTATTGTCAATTGAATAAAGTGACGGTGAAGAACAGGTACCCACTCCCACGAATAAATGACTTGTTTGATTAGTTGAAGGGTGCTAGGGTGTTCTCTAAGATAGATTTGAGATCTGGATACCACCAGTTGAGAATCAAGGAACAAGACATACAAAAGACTGCATTCTGAACCCGTTATGGGCATTACGAGTTTTTGGTGATGCCTTTCGGGTTAGCCAATGCTCCAACCATGTTTATGGACTTGATGAATCGGGTGTTTCGGCCTTACCTTGACCAATATGTGGTTGTATTTATTGACGATATCTTTGTATTCAAACTCTCACTTGGAGCATGAATAACATCTAAGGGTTGTGCTATAGACCTTAAAGGAGAATCAATTATATGCAAAGCTAGATAAGTGTGCGTTTTGGCTCTAGGAAGTGGTATTTTAGGGCCATGTAATATCCGTAGAAGGAATATTTGTGGATCCAAGAAAGGTGGCCGTGTTAAAATGGGAAAGGCCTACCAATATGACAAAAATCCAGAGCTTCTTGGGCCTTGCTGGATATTATCGAAGGTTTATTAAGGGGTTCTCCACCATAGCATCACCTTTAACTAAGCTGACCCGCAAGGAAGTCAGGTTTGTTTAGTCAGAAGAGTGTGAAGCAAGCTTTCGAGAACCGATAGAGAGGCTCATTTCTGCTCCTGTGCTGGCCCTTCTATCGGGGACAGAAGGGTTTGTGGTATATAGTGATGCCTCAAAAAGGGGTATGAGATGTGTATTGATGCAACACGGGCGTGTGATTGCTTATGCATCAAGACAACTAAAGTCACATGAGATGAATTACCCAGTTCATGACCCAAAACTTGCAATGGTGGTGTTTGCCTTAAGAGTATGGAGAAATTATTTGTATGGGACACAAGTTCAAATCTTTACAGACCATAAAAGTTTGAAGTATTTGATATCATAGAAGGAGTTGAACATGCGAGAGAGAAGATGGGTAGAGTTAATAAAAGATTACAATTGCATTATTGACTACCATCCTGGTAAAGCTAATGTAGTAGTCGATGCTGAGTAAAAAAGGAAAAACAATGATGAATGATATGGAGATTAAGGAATAGGAAAGTATAGTGGAATTAAAGAAAATGGGCTTGCAACTAAGTGTAGGGCCCGAGGGATCACTGTTAGCTCAGTTAAAGATCTGATTTGTGCTTCGAGACAAGGTCTTGGTGGCTCAACAGGCAGATGGGAAAGTAAAATAGATCAAGGAGAGGGTAAACAAGGGTATAGAGACATCATTTCAAATGTTATCCGGTAGACTAATAGCTATGGGTAGGCGAATTTATTTGCTTAAGGATAAGACTTTGAAAGATGAAGTATTAAGAGAAGCTCATGAATCTCGATTTGCTACTCATCCTGGGAGTACAAAAATATATAGGGATTTAAAGGAATACTACTGGTGGCCAAATATAAAGAGGGAAATAGCAGAATTTGTGTCGAACTATGGGATCTGTCAAGTAAAGATAGAACACAGGAAACCTGCAGGGGAATTACAATCATTATCAATTCCAGAATGGAAATGGGACAATATTTCTATGGATTTTGTGATGGGATTACCCAGGGGAAAGAAGGGGAATGATGCCATATGGGTGGTCATGGATCGACTAACAAAATCTGCTTTATTTTTGCCTATGAAGATGACTGATTCAGTGGATAAGCTGGCAAAATTGTATGTAAATTCAGTAATCAGACTTCACGAAGTGCCAATTTCAATTTTGACTATCTTAGAAGCAGAACTTGTAGCCTCATGTCTTAGCTTTCCAACGAGACTAATCTTGCTTGAATCGGAGTTCTATAACTCCAGATATAGTTAAAAATATGAGGAGAGGTCAGACAATAACAGTTCAAAAACAAGACAGTAATAGTTGGAAAGTAACAGTCCAAATGTTTGTTGATGAGCAATTTTGATTGTCTTAAAGGTAGAACTAGGTTCTCCTTCCCCAAAGAACTTGTAGCCTCATGTCTTAACTTTCCAACAAGACTAATTTCGCTTGAATTGGAGTTCTATAACTCCATAAATAGTTAAAAATCTGAGGAGAGGTCAGACAGTAACAGTTCAAAAACGAGACAGTAACAGTTGGATGGTAACAGTCCAATTGTTTGTTGATGAGCAATTTTGACTATCTTAGAGACAGAACATGGTTCTCCTTCCTTCAGAGAACTTGTAGCCTCATGTCTTAGCTTTCCAACGAGACTAATCTCGTTTGAATCGGAGTTCTATAACTTTAGAAGGGAGAAGTGAACAAAATATGAATGCATGTTGACCTGTTGAAATTGTTAGATATTCGTGTTGTTATATTTATGTGATATTCACCTTTCAATAAAATATATTTTGTTTCAGGATCATCACATGCACGACAGGAGTAGATCCTAGCTGATGTTTCCTTCTTGTAATTTAGGTTCTAGGGAGTATACCCTTGTATTTTGTAAACATGAAAATGTTTGTATAACTTAATTTGCATAATTAATGTTTAAACTTGATTGAATGAACTTAACTCTGTAGTTCATATAACCCTATTTCATGTCTATGTATTTATATATATTTTTTATCCATCCATAATGATATTTTATTATATAATGTATATCATAAATATTGTGGTTGATAGGTGTGAGAATATTTATGGAATTGAAACCCAGGATGGTTGGGTCGGGATTAAGTTATGAGATGCGAGTTATTAGAAGTGTAAACAGGTTACATGTCGATAACTTAGGACCTTCTGATATACAAAAACAATATATATATATAGTAATTACTCTGTTTTTTGGTTGACATGAGATTGTTGTTTTCATCATGAAAGTTACATGATGATTTCTAAGTCAGCAGCGACTCGGTTTTTGCTTGCGATTTCGGAGTCAATAGGGACTTTATACGCTGACGAATCCACGCGGAGGCCTTGGAAAGCACTGTCATTGATGGTTTCTGAGTCGGCAGCTACTCAACTTTCGGTGAAGTTTTTCAAGTCAACAGGGACTCTGTGCGCGGACGAATCCAAGCTTCAGCTAGAGAGGCAGTCTCGTTGATGGTTTCTGGCAGTGACTCAGATTTATCTTATGATTTCGGAATCAACGGGGACTTTATACGCTGACGAATCCATGAGACAGCTATAGAAGCAATGTCGTTGATGGTTTTTAAGTCAACAGCTACTAAGCTTTCGCTGATGATTTCCGAGTCCACAAGGACTGTGTGCACGGATGAAACCAGGCTTCAGCTATGGAGGCAGTCTCGTTGATGCTTTCTGAGTCGGCAGCGACTCAGTTTTCGCCTGTGATTTCCGAGTCAACTAGGACTGTATGCCCTAACAAATCCATGAGTCAGCTACTCTATTTTTGGTGACGATTACCGTGTCAACAGGGAATGTGTGCGCAGACGAAACCAAACGTCAATTGGGGAAGCAGTTTTGTAACGATTTCAAAGCCGTGAGCGACTCAGTTTTTGGAGATGATTTTCGAGTCAAGTGGGACTGTGTGCGCTGACGAATCCAGCCGTCATCTAGGGAAATAGTGTCGTTGATAGTTTCTGAGTCGGCAGCTATTCAGTTTTCGCTTGCGATTTCAAAGTCAACAAGGACTTTGTGCACTAACGAATCCACGTGTCACTGTGGAAGCAGTTCATTGATGGTTTCTGAGTCGACAGCTACTCAGCTTTCAATGATGATTTTCGAGTCAACAAAGACTATGTGCACGGACCAATCCAGGCTTCAGCTGTGAAGGCAGTCTCATTGATGCTTTCTAGTCTCGTTGATTATTTCTGAGTTGTCAGCTACTCATTTTTCGGTGACGATACTGAGTCAACAGGGACTGTTTGCGCAGACGAAACAAAGCGTCAGCTGGGGAAGTAGTTTCGGTGACAATTTTCGAGTTGGCAGTGACTCGGTTTTCAGTGATGATTTTCGAGTCAAAAGGGACTGTGTGCGCGGACGAATCCAGGCGATAGCTAGGGAGGCAGTCTGGTTAATGGTTTTTGAGTCGGCAGCGACTCGGTTTTTGCTTGCGATTTCGGAGTCAACAGGGACTTTATGCGCTGACGAATCCACGCGACAATTGTGGAAGCAATGTCATTGATGGTTTCTGAGTCGACAGCTTTTTAGCTTTCGCTAACGATTTCTAAGTCAACAAGGACTGTGTGCGTGGACAAATCCATTCAACTGTGGAGGCAGTCTCGTTGATGCTTTCTGAGTCGGCAATGACTCAGTTTTTGGAGATGATTTTCGAGTCAAATGGAACTGTGTGCGGTGACTAATCCAAGCGTCATCTGGGGCAACAACATCGTTGATAGTTTCTAAGGCGGTAGCTACTCAGTTTTCGCTTGCAATTTTGGAGTCAATAAGGACTTTGTGCACTGACGAATCCACGCGTCAGCTGTGGACGCAATGTCGTTGATGGTTTCTGCATCGGCAGCTACTCAGCTTTCGGTGATGATTTTCGAGTCAACAGGGACTGTGTGCCCCAACGAATCCAGGCTTCGACTCTGAAGGCAGTCTCTTTAATGCTTTCTAAGTCGGCAGCGACTCAGTTTTCAACTGCAATTTCGGAGTCAACAGGGAATATGTGCGCCGATGAATCCAGGCATTAGCTATGGAGGTAGTCTCGTTGATTATTTCTGAGTTGTCAGCTACTCAGTTTTCGGTGAAGATACAGAGTCAACAGGGACTGTTTGCACAGCCGAATCCAAGCGTTAGCTGGGGAAGTAGTTTCGGTGACAATTTTCAAGTTGGCAGCGACTCCATTTTCGCTTGTGATTGCCGAGTCAACAGGGACTGTGTGTGCTGACGAATCCAGGTGTCTGCTAGGGAAGCAATGTCGTTGATAGTTTTTCAGTCGGTTGCGACTTAGTTTTCGGTTGCGATTTCCGAGTCAACCGGGACTTTGTGCCCTGACGAATCCACACGTCAGACTTGAAAGTATTGTCGTTAATGGTTTCTGAGTCGGCACCTACTCAGCTTTTTGTAACGATTTTCGAGTCAACAGAACTGTGTGCGCGGACGAATCCAGGCTTCAGCTGGAGAGGAAGTCTCGTTGATGGCTTCTTAGTTGGTAGCGACTCAGTTTTCGCTTGTGATTTTGCAGTCAATACGATCTTCTTGTGCTAATAAATCCACACGTCATCTGTGGAAGTAGTGTCGTTAATGGTTTCTGAGTCGGCAACTACTCAGCTTTCAGTGACTATTTCCTAGTCAACACAGACTGTGTGGGTAGTTGAATTCATGCATCAGCTGGGGAGGCAGTCTCGTTGATGGTTTCTGAGTCGGCAGCGACTCAGTTTTCGCTTGCGATTTCGGAGTCAACAGGGATTTTGTGCGATGACGAATCCACGCGACAGCTGTGCAAGCAATGTCCATGATGGTTTCTAAGTCGGCAACTACTTAGCTTTCGCTGATGATTTCCAATTCAATAGGGACTGTGTGCGCGGATGAATCCAGGCTTCAGCTGTGGAGGCAGTCTCGTTAATGCTTTCTGAGTCGGCAGCGACTCAGTTTTTGCCTTTGATTTCCGAGTCAACAAGGACTGTGTGTGCTGACAAATCCATAAATCAGTTGTGGAGGCAGTCTTAGTGATTATTTCTGAGTCGTCAGCTACTCATTTTTCGGTGACAATACCGAGTCAACAGGGACTGTTTGCGCAAACGAAACAAAGCGTCAGCTAGGGAAGTAGTTTCGGTGACAATTTTCGAGTTGGCGGCGACTCGGTTTTTGGTGACGATTTCCAAGTAAAAAGGGACTGTGTGCGCGGACGAATCCAGGCGATAGCTGAGGAGGCAGTCTAGTTGATGGTTTCTGAGTCGACAGCTACTTAGCTTTCGCTAACGATTTTTGAGTCAACAAGGACTGTGTGCGCGGACAAATCCAGGCTTCAACTGTGGAGGCAGTCTTGTTGATGCTTTCTAAGTCGGCAGCGACTCAGTTTTTGGAGATGATTTTTGAGTCAAATGGGACTGTGTGCGCTAACTAATCCAAGCGTCATCTAGGGCAACAACGTCGTTGATAGTTTTTGAGGCGGCAGCTACTCAGTTTTCGCTTGCGATTTCGAAGTCAATAAGCACTTTGTGCACTAAAGAATCCACGCGTCAGCTGGGGACGCAGTGTCGCTGATGGTTTCTGAGTCAACAGCTACTCAGCTTTCATTGACGATTTTCGAGTCAATCGGGACTTTGTGTGCTGACGAATCCACGCGTCAGACTTAGAAGTATTGTCATTGATGGTTTCTGAGTCAGCAGCTACTCAGTTTTCGGTGACTATTTCCGAGTCAACAGAGATTGTGTGCGCACACGAATTCAGGCTTCAGCTGGGGAGGCAATCTCGTTGATGGTTTTTGAGTCGGCAGCAACTCAGTTTTCGCTTGCGATTTCGGAGTCAACAAGGACTTTGTGCCCTGACGAATCCACGCATCAGCTGTGGAAGCAGTGTCGTTGATGATTTCCGAGTCGGCAGCTACTCAGCTTTCGGTGACGATTTCCGAGTCAACAGAGACTGTGGATGCGAACGAATCCAGGCTTCACCTGTGAAGGCAATCTCATTGATGCTTTCTAAGTCGGCAGAGAATCAGTTTTCAGCTGTGATTTCAGAGTCAATAGGGAATATGTGCGCCGACGAATCCAGGCATCAGCTATGGAGTTAGTCTCGTTGATTATTTCTAAGTCGTCAGCTGTTCATTTTTGGTGGCGATACCGAGTCAACAAGGACTGTTTGTGGAGACAAAACCAAGCGTCAGTTGGGGAAGTAGTTTCGGTGATAATTTTTTAGTTGACAGAGACTCCATTTTCGCTTGCAATTTCTGAGTCAACAGGGACTGTGTGCGCTGACGAATCTAGGCATCTGCTAGGGAAGTAATGTCGTTGATAGTTTCTTAGTCAACAGCAACTCAATTTTTGGTTGCGATTTCCGAGTCAAGCAGGACTTTGTGCCCTGACAAATCCACACGTCAGCCTTGGAAGTATTGTCGTTGATGGTTTCTAAGTCAGCAGCTACTCAGCATTTGGTAATGATTTCCGAGTTAACAAGGACTGTGTGCGTGGACAAATCCAGGCTTCAACTGTGGAGGCAGTCTCGTTGATGCTTTCTGAGTCGACAACGACTCAGTTTTCGCTTGCGATTTCCGAGTCAACAGGGACTGTGTGCGCTGACGAATCCAAACATCTGCTAGGAAAGCAGTGTCGTTGATAGTTTCTTAGTCGACAGCGACTCAGTTTGCGGCTGCGATTTCTGAGTTAACCTGGACTTTGTGCCCTGACGAATCCATGCGTCAGCCTTAGAAGTATTGTCATTAATGATTTCTGAGTTGTCAGCTACTCAAATTTCAGTGACGATTTCTTAGTCCACAAGGGTTGTGTGCGCTGACGAATCCAGTCTTCAGTTGTGGAGGCAGTCTGGTTGATGATTTGTGAGTCAACAGTGACTCGATTTTCAGTGATGATTTCAGAGTCTAGTAGGTCTGTGTGCGCCAACGAATCCACACGTTAGCTGTGGACACAGTTTCATTAATGATTTCTGATTCGGCAACGACTCTGTTTTTGGTGACAATTTTGCGAGTCAACATGGACTGTGTGCGCATACAAATCCAGGAGTCAACTAGGGAAGCAGTTTCGATGATGATTTCTAAGTCAGTGGCAGCTCAGTTTTCGATGACGATTTCAGAGTCAACTAAGGTTGTGTGGGCCGACGAATCCACGAGTTATTTGTGGAAACAATTTCAGTGACGATTTCTGAGTTGGCAAGGACTAAGTTTTCGGTGATGATTTCCAAGTCAACTGAGACTGTGCGTGCTTACGAATTCAAGCTTCAATTATGGAGGAAGCCTCGTTGTTGATTTCCGAGTCGGCAACGATTCAGTTTTCGGTGACGATTTCCAAGTCAACTCAAACTGTGTGCGATGCCCAATCTAAGCGTCAGGTGTAGAAGCAGTTTCGGTGACGATTTCACATGCTACTTATATAGAAAATAATGACCAAGATGGATAAGCAAATAGACAAATTTGTTTAACATGCCCAGATTGATAAGGCCAACGCTCAGGATATGGGAGGGGACGTCTTACCTTTGGTTGGAGATGTGGTTGAAGAGAAAGATCGGTGTACGTTTTCTTTTTCTTGTATTTCCTTTCCAAAACAATGTAATGAACTTTTCATTATTAATGAAAATGGCTTTGACCCACCTTGTGTAAAATTTGTCTTTTAGTAAGTGTGATTTAAGTTTTATTAAAGCAATGGCTTGAGAAGAATTACTCCTAACAAAATGTGACAAAAAAATCCATGCCCATCACACAAGCAAAATGGTGGCCATCGGTCAATCCTTGAAAGGCAAGATCCATATCCAATATACTTTGGCATGTGCATCATGATCATGCATTTAATCAAGCATTCACTTATAAATTGTCATGTGCACTATAGGTTATGAAACATAGGCCCTCCACCTAAGATCTACTACACCTGATTAAGAGAAAGAATGGAGAACAAAGAGAGAGCTCATCTAGAATCACATTATCAGACAGAGCTAGAATCTGTAAAGAATAAAGTTGCTTGAATGACTAACCTACTCAAGCACCTCTTAAGGTCCAAGAATGGGGAAGGAACATCAACACATCCTCCTATGGAAGCACCAGTAACTCATATCCTCTATACACCTTAGAATTTGGGGGCAAATTTGGCAATTGAGCAGTATTTTCTCCCCATTACCCTCGTCTAGCCGGTCTAAACTCCAATCACTATGGATATGACAACTGAAAGACCTTCTGATGATAAATCTAATGGTCTCATGAACTATGATAAAAGGATTGCTCTAGAAGAGATATTGAGAGTAGTTAAGGAATCTGTTTGACCTTGTACAAGCTATTATAACCTAATTTTTTAAATTCCAAAAAAAATTAATAAAAAGAGTGAATGAAAAATAAATTTGAGAATTGGGTCAAGACAACACAAATTGAAAGTTTAAGGACTAATAAGGAGGAAATTATAAATTTGAAAGTCGATTTGGCCAAAAATTGGAACAATTGATAAGTTTGAATTTGAATTTGTTTAATGAATGAAATCAGGAGCTTAATTGAAGAAATATCAAAATTCAGGGTCAATTTAGGTCAAAATTGCAAGAAATTAAAGTCTAGGGACCAAAGTGAATAGGCATCGATACTATAGGGGGGTTAATTGATTTTTCTAGGGGTAATTCTGAAAGAATTAAAGTTAAGGAGTCATTTAAGGACTAAATTAATTAAACTTGAAACCGAGGACTATTATGTAAATGACGTTGAAATCCAAGGGTCCAATTGTAATTAATCCAGGGGCAAAATCAAACAAAAAAGAAGGAAGATTTCCATGAATAAGGGCCTGATTGCTAAATGGCAAAACTTCAAGGGGGCAAATTGAAGATGGTCATTTCAGTCGAAAAAAACAGCGTTGTTCTAACCAACTATTCATCCTCGTCATCCTCGTCCCAGGAGAGACCAGCTCAACCAAAACTACATCAAATCTTATCCATAACATGGATCAGATTTATCTTCCAACCAAACCTGCTAGTGGCCTCAATTTCTGTCACCCACACATTACTCATCTGAAGCAAGGATGATTCATCTCTAACAGTCCTGCGCAGGACTGTTGGTGCCTTGTTTTCCTCAAACACGGATGAATGAGTCATGCTTATCCTCATCCCCAGGATTGTTATATTGGGATAGATAAGATGAACCACCAGGGCTTTCTCTAGCTTATTCTCTCGCCTTATAAAAGCTAGAGAAAGACCACTCATCGAGGGATGAAGAAAAAAGGGAGACAAAACCCAGGGGACCAAAAAAACAAACAGAATAGGAGACGGGCAGAAAAGGGACAAAGAACCCAGAGGAACACAAAAAAAATAGAGAGACTTGTTGTCCCTTAACCAACAAGTTACTGAACCAACCAAACACAAAAACAAAAATACAAAAAAAAAAAGACAAAGAACAGAAACATGGAGAGAGTCGAGGAGATGAAAAACACAAAAAGCAAAAACACAAAGAGCGCCCAAGAAGAATGACCTGAGAGGAACAAAATGAAAACAGAAACAGAAGGAAGAAAGAAGCGTTGCCCAACCAACGCACCATTGTCTTCAGCTTCGTCTCTAGCAAACTAGGTAAGTTTTTTGCTTTCCCTCATTTGTGAATTTACGAATTCAGGTCGACTAAGCTATAAACAAGGGTTGCTAAGACAACAAAACTCTTTTCTAAACAGGAACAGTTGAAACCAGGGTTTAAGTTTAAGAGAATTGTTGAGCTTCAGGATTTCAGGTCAACTGAGCCGAAAATCAAAATTGCCAAGATGACAAAATTCATCTCCTTATGGAAATAGTTAAATCATAGTTCTGGTTGAAGGGGATCACTACGAAGATAGAGTTTTAGTTCAACCGAACTAAAGCTTTGAGAAGATCAAGTTTGGAGAACAATTTATTTGTCTTTATAAACTTATTACATAAAGCACTTGACAAGTGTTAGCTCCAAAAGTATTGTAAAGAGGAAGCATTTGTTCTTACCCATTTTAGGGCCTACATAAAAATAAATGAATAAAATAAACATAGATATACAAAAGAATTTAAACTCACATCTTAGAGCTAAAAAAAGAGCATCTTAGTGGGATTATACAAAACTTGACAAAAATGGGAGTTTTGGAGCAAGTTGCATGATGAGGAAGTTCAAGGACCATTTTGGACAGATCTGGAAACTTAACAATCCAATTGTGATTGATAAAGGCCCTGTTGATAAGATAAAACTTAATTTATGATGAAAAATTCAAAATTGAATGATTAAAGACTTAATTAATTTTTTTAAAAAAATCAATTTTTGTGTTTAATTTAGACTTTAATTGAAGAAATTAAAGCTAATTTGATAAATCAGGGGCTTAATTGCATGAATACTAAGGTTGATAGATAATTAGGGGGTTTGATTATAGAAATTCAAAATCAATGACCTATTTGTAAAAGGCACGTGACTTTAGGGACTGAAATTGGTAAAATCAATGGTCAAATTAAAGAAAATTAAAAGATAAATAGTCAATTGAGGATTAATTTGTATAAATCAGAAACCAAGGATTAAAATGAAAAAGGTGCTAAACTTTAAGGTTGGTAATTGAGTTTGGCAAGGACAAGATTGCACAAAAATAGAAGTTAGAGGGTAATTAAGGATATAATCAAGAAGATTTGATAGTTTAGGGATGGACAAATCCCAAATTAATTCCCTAATCCCTTGGAATTTAACCTAGATGACATGTCATCTAGGGTAAAATCAAAACGCATCGTTTAGACACGTGAGAAAATGACATGTCATCTGCCCATTATTCATCTTTTTTTTTTTTTGCAGTTTTGGTTAATCGAGTAGGCATCTTCAAACGAATGAATATGAAGCTACAAACTAAAGTTGTGCACCTCCTCTACCGACTTCAAGTGGTCTTCGATGATGTTTACATTGGAATTGCTCTATTGAAGCCTCAAAAGTGGTCAACTCGATCATTCTTGATTGTGATACCTATTGTGCAAAAACCACTTCTTTTTTTCCATATGTTCACATTTGATAGCTCTTAGATGGGTTCTTATCACTAGTTGGAAATGTTTTCCATAAGATTAAAGGGTTAAAAACAACTTATTAATTGGCCTCCAAGTATAGCAAAACCACCAAAATCTTCAAAACCAAGTTTGTTGCAAAATCACCATTGCAAAACCAGCAAACTATAGAGCTGTCGGCTATTAAAATCTGTCCAAAACCCTCTCATTTTGATTAGAGCGTCGAGTATTGATCAATCCTTGATTGAATCAATCAAAAAATCCTAACAAAAGCTTATAAATACCTACTAAAATCTAGAGAAAAAGGTGGGGAAGAGGAGAAAAAAGTTTATTCTTTGAGTTCATTAATAACCAAGTTTATTGTTTGGCCTCTAAAAGCAAAAAAGGATAAGTTAAAGATTGAGCAAAAGACTAGATTTTCAAAGGAAAAAGGACAATAACTATTATGAGTTTTGGGAAGTTATAATCCTCCATTAACTTGGTAAGTAATGTCTATAAGACACATATGTTATGATCCAAAAAACAGTTGAACAAAGAAATTCAAATTCTAGTGTAATTATTTCTATTGTATAGTTTTACAGCAACAATCATAATTCTCAATCTGACAATTGCATCGGGCTAAGGATTTACCCAGATTTTCTTGGAATATTGTTCTATGTTGGGGTAAAATTTCAGGTCAATCAGAGTTCGAGAAGGCCTTGTAATATAGGTCAGAACAAGCTGTGTGAATTTTGTTATTTACTTCCTTTTGACTTGTTATTTACTTCCTTACTTCCTATTTGGTAAGGATTATTTTCCTACAAGGATGTGGCAGCTTGCTTTAGGGATTTCCTAGTTCTATAAGTATCTTTAATAGGCTATAGCATAATTTCTAAGTGTGGCAAGAATTCATTAATGTTCCAAAATCATTTTCTTTTGGTCAGTATGCACAACAAAAGCCTTTGGTAATGACAAATTGGTTAGCTAATTATAAGGAGTTTCCTAATCCTACAAGGAAGTTAAAGGAAGGCAACAAGGGTTTTTATATTTTAAGAGAATTCTTTAAAGCTGTAATTAATTATCCTAGACAAACAAGGAAACTAAAGGAGATGCAACTTCAACAATCAATTTCCTACCTAATTTTAGATATCTAAAGGTGGCAACAAAGACCCTAGTTTTTCTAGGATGAGAATTTCATTTATTACATTATTTAAACTAGGAAAATTATTAATCTTAGGTTATTTTGTTTAATTAGATGCAATAACTTTAGTCTATGCATCAGATTTGTTATTTTTATTATTTTCTTCATGTTTTGGCTTAGTTAATATACTTTGGGTTTATTATAAGTGGGTAAATATTACCCACAAGTTTTAGGTCCATTATGGTTACTAGTTTAACCATTATATAAGGTTTTGTAATCTAAAATTTTCAGCAGCCAAAGATTTATGATATAAACTTGTATTTTATGTGATGCAACATAATTTCTATGCTCAGATAAAGAACATATTTTACTTATTAAGGTATAACTAACCTTGTGGCATCTTTCTTATACTTTAGAAACATCATTATTCGTTGGGTGAGGGTTTTTTATTACAATAGTGCTAGTGCATTGGGACAGGTTTAAATTGTGTCACATTCATATCAAACCTGATTTCTTGGCTTTCCAGGAGTTGTATCATCTACGTTGTGGGTTGTTTGACCGCGTGATCAAGAGGTCTGCATCAACACCTCTAGCTTGTTTTACATATTTAATGATGTTTTTTAACTTATTTAAGTGTTCTAATGTTTTTTAGTTTTGATTTTGACTAATGCATAAAAATATTGTTTTTTTTCTTGTTTAATCTTGCTTTAAGGTGGTTGTTTATGTTCTTGGATGTTTATAAGATGTTTGAATGATTGTTTTTGATAAAATGGAATACGTTTGGAATATGTTGAATGTTGTAGTAGGTTTTTTTTGTTTGGTAAATGCGTGTTTTTGGCTCCTAGGTTTTGGTTTAGTCCTATAGAGTGTTAAAATATCAATTTTGAACCTCAAAATTTTTAATATACTTGTTGTTTTAATTTGGCAGTTTTGGAAAGTGAAACCTCATGCATGATTTTGATGTTGTTTGTTAATTATTTTGATTCAAATATGCTAGGTATTGGTATATGGTTAGTTAGGACTGAAAGTAATGGGTTTAGAGGTCAAAAATGCATTTTCTAGGGATGGGCAATAGTTGTGCATTTTTTAGGTTTTATAGGTTTTTCTTCGAGTTCTTGGAAAGAACGTTGTCTTACATGCATCTTTTAGACCTTGATTTTATCATAATCCTTGCTCTTGCAAATTCATATGACCTTGTGCATTGATAACCTGCATTTTATTTGAATAAAAAACAATAGTTTGGTCATTATAATCGTAAGTTTCTTTTTTTCAAATTAAAGCCTATTTTGATAAAATTATGATTATGGGTTGATAATCGATGTTTTTTTATGATTGATTCTTGTTCCTTAAATGATTTACAATATGCCTATGCCTTTGATTTTGTTGTATTTGGTCAGACTTGAGAGTCATGTGGCTAGGTTTACTTTTAATGTTCTTCGTGTTTTTGATTTTTCTACATTTGATCTGTTTTGGTAAAAAAAACTTATGTTTATCTGTTTTTTTTTTTTTTTGCAAGTTTGATCTGCTTTATGTTTTGGTTTTTCGTTTTGGCTTGTTTTTCAGGTTAAACTAATGTTTCTTGTTCGATTTATAATAAAACCAAAGATTTCAGATCAACCTAATTGGGTCAAGTTCGGGTCATTTGTGTAAAGCCTTGTTTGGTTTTCAATGATAAAGAAATTTTTTGCTTAAGAGCGTGTTTGGAAAACATGCCCTTGGGCTTATTTTGACAGTTTTATTTAAAGAAAAATATTTTTTATTCAAACAAAACCTTAAAAAATAATAAAAAAATATATATTTTTAAAATAAATAAATAAAAGGTTTCTTGCATATGGCCAAAAATCCTAAAACAATATTGGAGCATGTCTTAAAATTAGGAAAAAAATCAATAAATATTTTTGCATGTTTAAAAATATAAAAAGTATTGCATGGATTTTACAACAAGTTTGTAAAATTACAAAGGATTGTGGCTTATATTTCAAAAAATATAAAAAACTCATTTTTAATATAAAGATTAAAACATATATGAGGTTGGTATCCAACATATTATATGGAGTAATATAACTCATTCACTTCTGATATAAAGATTAAAAAAAACCTACAAGGGGTTTTTTATCTGAAATATTACTAAAGAAGACGCGAAGATACCCAAAGTTCAAGTTTGTTTGAAAAAAAACCTCAACGATAAATGATGATATTTCAACATATGTCTCATGGCACAAATCATGGACATTTGAAATACCAAAAGGAAAAGTGAAATTTCAATAGTCACCAAATCTTTTTGGATTTCTAACTTCAGTTCCTTTGCAGCACAGAAGTTGTGAATAAGCTTACTTTCTTCTAATATCTTTTCAAATCGGAATCTTTTAGACGAAGTTCTTAATCTAGAACACTAGGGTTTGTTTATCGTAGCAAACTTGTCATAGTAGGTTGATAAAATTTAGAAACACCATTATATCATAGCAACCACAAACAATGAAAAATGATGCAGTTTACCTCAGGTAAGGTGTATTATAAATGCTAATACATTTTCTTTACGCAACCAGTCCCTTTGCCTAGAATCTCTAAAGACTTGTTAGGATTCCTAATAACCATAATATAAGATGGCACCTCCTTATCCAACCAAAGACCTCTTAACCCACCCAGGAAGGGTCGTCGAGACACCGCACTCTCATGAAGGGTACAACACTCGTTTTGACCAAAAAAATTGAAAAAAAAAAGTTGATAGATTTTTTTCCACTTGTTTTATCTCAGGTTGACTAGGTTGCAGTTCAACCCAGGTTTTTAATTAGGTTAGGTCAGATTAATCTTTTCTCTATTTTTTCTTAAACCCGAACTTTTTCAGGTATAGATCCGAGTTTTGTCTATTGTCTACCAAATATAAATTAAAACAAATTGTCATGTTCAGTCCAAAGCACACCAAATACAAGACAAGATTGTTATTTGTCCAGTCATGTTTTGTTATGTTCAGTCCTATTTAATCCAATCAATATTGTCCACCTTACCAAATATTTTATAAGAAAATCTCATTTTCATTACTCTTGATCATAGATATGCATGTTCAATTCTACATGGGATTAAATTTTATGTATAGGGAGGGCAACACCATTCAATTAATCAAAGTTAAAACCTCCTTCACTTAATATTTTTCACATGAGGACAAGGACCCACTATGGTTGTGTGCTCTTACACCAGCTACAAAGGCAAGTTGAACTAATTTCCTCAATCTTTCTCTCCCCACTTCTGGTTAATTGTGATACTTTCCATATATTCCTGAAGTGGTAATGACTTCAATGCCTTTTTGAAAATTGAGAAATTAAAGCAAGCCTTCAGGAACCATGAAGATAATTTTGAAGTTCACCGCACCACTAATTTCCTCATTCATGTCTACTTTCCAACACATGGATGGCCAAAGATGGCCCACCATACCAATTGTGAACAACAGTGGCCATCCGATTTAACACACTATTTTGGGTAACATAAAGTTCTCAGGAGTAGTTGGGCATCAAAAGAAAATGATCATTACCAACTATGATGCATCCATGGTCAACCACCTAACCATGCACTTTTTTAAACCACAGACACCCACTATAAACACAAGTGTGTTTATGATAGTCTAAGCACTTGCAAATATTCAAAACTCAAATGTGATCCATGGAGCTTAATTGTTTTTTGGTGGGGAGCTTACTAACTTATTATTACCCTTTTGGTTAGCATTTTGTCGTGCACATTTGAACTTCCAAAGAGTGGATTTTCTATTATGAACTTGCTGATGGTGAATCCAGTAGAACACAAATGACTGGAATGGCAATTAAAACTACTAATCATATTGATAGCAATACTAATAATTTCCCTTCGTAAGTTATGGAAATGTTTCCCCCTTTAAACTAGAAAATGAATTTAGGGATCCGTCCTCTCCCCTCCCTGGTTTTATAAACTAATCGAAGTTGTCATCTTTATTCATTCATTCCTTCATTTTCTTTTTTTTTTCCCTTTTCATGGCACCCATGGCCATCAAAGTTACTCTCATAATTTGCTAGTAGTTGGTGAATGCGAAATGATCGCTTCAAGCACTTGGAAATGTCTTTCACAGTTTCAGCTTTCACCAAGAGAGCCAATATATAATGTAATGCAGTTTTACATGAACTGCTGAAATGAACATGAAAGTCCCACCAATTGACACAGAGGTCCTCTCCATCATGCAAGGATCAACTCTTGCAGTTGTTTTCAATACTAATGTCTAAAGCTTCTTTAGTGTTCAATCAAAACAAAAATCTACAGAAAAAACCATATCCAGGTAAACTTTAGCCAACTTGAACATCATATGTTTTACAGCAATTTTATGGTGCCTAAGCTGATGGAGAATGCAAAAGCAGTGTTTGCTCAACCTTCTTCCCAGTCTATATCATCATTTTCATCCTCTCCAGAAGCAGAAGCTTCAGCATTTAAGTTATTAACCTTCACTTGTGTTGCCTGCAGTATTGTAGACAACAAGTAATGAACTGGGAGGAGAAGAGTTCAAACGGAAGAAGAAAAACTTCAACAACCTATGAAGTTAAAAGTTTTCTGCAGTCCCAAGCCGCTAAATTTGGTATGTCTCAGTCTCTGCAATTTTAGTTTTAGTCCATGTGATGTATAAAAACACAAGAGAACCCTGAATTAATATGATTAATCAATATTCAAAATGTGACTTGAATGTCTGGGTAGGGCAGTATTAAGGGTGCCAAACCAAATAGAAATAGGAAGAGGAAAACATACTAAAAAGTCTTTAATGTTATCAGGAAACTAATTAAACCTAAATATATTCCTAAAATAAGTGCCTCCAAAATCTTTCACTGGCTATCCCACCTTACCCATTACAGCATTTACAAAGCCAAGCTAGAATGGTTTTATTATAAATGAAACCAGGTTATACCCTAAATATGGAGGTACATCTCTTCTTCAAAGGATAAAAAAATGGGAAGCTCCTAATCTATCTCCATATGTGCCAAATGCTTCTTAAACATATGCATGCATCATGTGTTTTAATGCCAACTAAACGGGGAATCATATTTCTTCCCGTAGCTCAATAGCATAAGGTTGGAATAGGTTATGTGAATTTGCAGTAATCTATCCCTATAGCCTGGAGTTGATACAATATACATTGGTCTTTGGAGATGAAAGGCCAGATGCTTCGAAGATGTAGGGCTTCCATAATAATATGATTGGTATTGCTTTCACAGCTTTTTAAAGTGTGTTTAGGATCAGGTTTTGAGCCAAAAGGCAGGTCTGGAATCCCAAAATGGATATTTGATTATCTTTTTAACCATGTTTTGAAATCCCAAAAACTCAAAACATATGGTTTTGGAGAAGCAACAATCTGCTGCTTTTTTAAAAAAACATGGTTTTGAAAACTCAAATCCCAACATGCACACTTAATATGCAGCGTTTTTAGTGAGCATGCAAAACAATTGGAGTTCACTTTTATATAAGTTGAGATTTTTTTTCTTTTTCCTCAAGGAGGATGTCTTAACTTCCATTTGTACTCATTATTTTTAGTCTTTGAATAGTATTGTTCATCTATTAACTAAAGAAAAACGAATAACAATTTTCACCAATGTAAAGCACAACAAATGCAGGGGCAGGATGCCACTTCCTAGCATGCATAAGATGCATTGACACGCCTCCTAGTCCCTAGTAGGATTGGAGAGGATCCCATTCCATTGATAAATAAGACATACCTCCAACTGGAGCCTCTTCCCATTCAACGTCATCATATGGCTCATCATCCTCCTCGCGTTTGGATTTCATGCCCACTTGATGATCAGAAGATGATTTGGAAAAACCATTAGAGATGGATGTCTGTAACAATTCCTGTTGTTTCTCAGCAGATTCTTCTGCTTCTTGTTGTTTCTGAAGCAGAGCAGCATAATAAGCTTTAACATACTCATCCTGTCATTTAAAAAGAAGAAGCCAAGTCAAAAGATAAGAAAGTGAGGTTAAATGAGGAAGCAAAACCATGTATAACAAATCAGAACATGCAAATGTAATATCATGCAGGAGACCTTTATCTTGTCATCATTCTCAATAGAAATCTTTTTGTCATCTGAGGGCTCTGCTGCTGCTGAACTGTCATCCATCTTAGACTCCTCCTTGACCTCTCCACGTTGCTCTTTTGTAAGGTTCATTCCCTGCTTGATCATCCATGGTGGTAAAACTTTCAGACCAGTACTTGCAGTTTCAAATTTGAGATCCTCCTTGCCTTCAACACCAGAAAATGAAACTTCAACCTGTCAAAGTTTAGCAATTTATAGCTTGTGAATAATTTAATCCAATATTGAAGCAAATGCTGATGTTAGAAACTTTTACATGGCCAGTGTTCGTAACAAAGACCCAACAAATTTCAATGATTAGCCATAGCATGGTAAATAGAAAATTTTCCATGTAACCAGAAGACTAAAAAAAGAAAAAAAAATCCTACAAAAAAGGTAAGGTTAAAAAGAACTGAATCACCAAACAAGGAAAAAAAAGACCCTGTCAAAAAGGGAATTCAAAGAATGCCCATTACATCTTACACAGCCATTGGTTACAGCTTTGAGGGGTTTTTTTTACGACTTACCCTCCCTTTTGTAGAGTTGTCCTTTTCCTTTATCACACACAAAGACATGCACACATGATATATAGAACATTGGTTCTCTTGCTACCCAATTTTTTACCCACGTTTTGATAAATTTTCAGAAAAATTCAAAAATAGCGAAAAACATTGAAAATCCAAAAAAATACATTTTTAAATATATTTGCATCGTTTTTAGCATTTTCAGCATCATCTCTAAAGAATTTAAATTTTCAAAGATATTTGGAACGCGTTCAACTTTTAACGCATTATTTTTAAAATCATTGATTTTTCTCATTGAGTCGATGTTGATTTGCTCGTTTTCAAAAAATACAAAAAAATTAAGAAAAATCAAAATTTACAAAAAAAGAAAGAAGTTGAGGGACTAATTTTGAGGTCCAAGCAACATTTTGCCTATAAATAGTAGCCTTCAACACACAAAAAAGGAGGGGGTTTTAAAAAAAAAAAAGGGGAAACACAACAAACCCTAAACCTAAACTTATCTCTACCAACACAAACCAGCCACCCCCCCGGACTCACCAAAAAAAAAAGTCGCTGTCCCCCGGGGTCCTTGGTGGTTATTTTCAGAACAGAGCCAAGGACCCCCTGACATTTCAGCTTTCCTCCGGTCATCTCTGCCAAAACAAACCAGAGTCGCCCCATTCCCACAAATCTTCCCCTCTCAGCCATTCCCCATCCTTTTTCAGCCCAACAAGACACTAGCCCTTTTTTCCTCACAGAACCCATAGCCGATCTTCCCCATTTCCTCTCATTTTCAGCCGACAGCACAGCAGCCCCATCTCTCCTCAGCCAGCCGATCTCTCCCCTATCCTCCACCGGAGCTTCAGCAGCCAGCAACCTCTTCACCTCCTTCAACCAGCCTTGCAGAGCACCGCCAACAGATCTTCCCTCTTTAATTGGCGAAGCACCGCAGCACCGACTCGCAGCCATCACAGGCCGCTACCACCAATAGGGGTGAAGACCAGCCAGCGGCACGCTCACAGAGCCATCAGCGCCGTCCACATTGTTAGCCAACAATGCTGCCACAGATCCACCGTTGCCTTCTGCACACTGCAGCGCCGCCCGATCTGCCACCCGAAGCAGAGGAGAAGAACATGAAACCCATAACAGCTGACCCGCAGTGAAGCAGATCCGAAAAAGGAGAAGGGAGAAATGCAGATCTAAAAAACAAAGAAAGACAAATCTAAAATCAACTGTTTGGGGCCCTTTTTTTGCGTTTCTTGTTGCAGGTAGAGGTAGTAATCACCGCCAGCGAGGAAGAAGGGAGGAGCTCCCCCGCTGCCTTTTTTCAGGCGGCACGTGGGGAGACGCGCCGCCACTGTTCCTGCTGTCCTTTGGCTTCATAGAACTGGTCCCAGCACTGTTATGGATTTTTGAATGGGTGTTTTGTAATTTTAGAATTGTTTAATGTAATATTTGTTTAGTTTTGAGTTTTTGTAATTTGTATTTTGTAAACATGGAAGCAGAAAAAAAAAAGATAAGGAAAAGAAAAGAAAAAGAAAAGAAAAAATATAGTGAAAGTATATGTGTGTGTTTGTATGTTTTTATTTTTTTATGGATGTTTTTATTTATGATAAAATTGCAAAGATTAAAAAAGAATTTAATATTTTGATTGGATCACGGTCAAGAATTATTAACTTATACGTAAGTTGTATTTCTAATATCCGATGAAAAAACAATTATTAAAACTTCTTTAACACGTCAATCCACGAAGCAGCTTACCTCAGGTAGGGTGTGTTAGGGGTGCTAATACCTTTTCTAACCACAACCAGTCCTTTACCCACGAATCTCTGACAATACCAGTACATCCGGTTTCCTAGTAGCCCGCAATCAATTACTAGGTGGCGACT
>Ga0325410_1001296_pt1 | contig 27583 bp, 13 predicted proteins | sample PopdelMetagenome_16_FD_206182 | JGI IMG/M metagenome (GOLD analysis project Ga0325410, IMG submission 206182) | Populus deltoides microbial communities from Bellville, Georgia, United States - Xylem-PdIQD-R3 | ecosystem: Host-associated > Plants > Phyllosphere > Stem > Wood/Secondary xylem...
TCATTTTTTTTTCCGATTCTTGACCTTTCCTTCTTCTGACAGTTTCATGTTCATGTGGAGATTCTGACGGTCAAAAATAGGAAAGGTCAAGAATCTGTCAAAAATGAAAAACAAAAACATGATTTGAGCAAAAGCTTGAGGAAAGATCCAGCGACAAAATCTTCGAGACAGGTTGGGGCAGACAATCCAATTTTATATGAGAAAATAAAACAAAACAAAACAAAAGCAAGCAACATGGGAAGTTCTAAGATTGATTCAGGCATGACAGTGAGTACAGTAGAAAAACACTAAATAACAATTCAAGACCAGTTCAGAAGGATCTGATGATTAATGGGCGATAATTAAAAGCTGCCTAATGAAATTAGCAATTCAAAATAAAACAACTGCGATAACCTCAGCGAGATTTAGAGCACTGTCTTCTAGTGAGGCATGTGAAGTTCTCTCTTGCATTCCTAATCTGGATTTAGGAGTCCGAGGAGAATCAGATTCATCATGTTGGCCATAGAAAACAACTGTTCCACTGGTAGAAGCATCTTCAAAAGAAGCAAATGAACTACTAGACTGCACAAAATATAAAAATCTGATAAAATAAAAGGGTTGCACAGGGAAAGCAAATACACATCATACAACTCAATTTCCAAACACATTGACAGAAATCATACCGCATTGCTTTGATCTCGAAATATGGCAGAAGACTGAGATCCTTTAGGAGTATGGATGACAACAGTTCCTGATCCACTCACGGACAAATCATCCTGGAAAGTGAGCACTTCAGCCAACATTAGAAGTTTGATTTAGAGAATTCCAGGTAGTTGAATTTCTGTGGCTATAATTGCCAAGCAATTAAGCACCCTGTTAAATTCCTACCCAGTCAGCAGTAGATTGGAACAAAAACATGTAGGCATTACTTCTATTAAATTACAGCGTGAGTGGCTTGTGGAAACATTCCAGAAGAATGCCATGCCTTGTGCTTAGGCATATCAATTTCCCAATCATGTTGATGTTAGCCGCTAGTATTTGAATATTACTGATTTCTTCATTGACTTTTTTTTACAAAAAAAAAGATTTAGAAAACCATATCTTCATTCTCAGCCCACAAAACACAGGTGAAAATTTCACTCTTGATATAATTTATGATAAGAGAGAGAAACTTACATCATCAAGTGAGTTATTTTGACGATCATCGTGATATGGATCCCTAGCATCTTTACCAAAGGATAAATCTAGTGATTCCTGAAGTGCATTTCCAGATGCAGATAACAAATGGTTACCACTCTCTGAAGCTCTTCTTTGGGTATCCTTATTGTATGAAATATCTGTTTTCTTTTCTCTAACCTGAGGTGGCCTTGCAGCACTTCTAACAGTTCCTGTAGTCTGTGATCCACCAATGCTGAAGTCCCATCCAGCATTTTTGAAGGGTTTTCCCTGACCACTGCAAATTAAACCAGTCCATTAGAATAAAAACACGCACTATGAAGACAACAAATAATAAACAAATGAAATCAACCTGATTCGAACAGTTCCATCAGCCTTTATGTCTCTTGCCACCTTCACGGTATCAGAACCCTCCCCTATTCCTTTACGGCCATTGCTGGGGGTTTCTGAATCCTTTATTTGGTACTTCGGACGCTCTCTATCAGGATGAAAACAAGAATGTAATTATTATGCTAACTCATGTAACAAAGTTGTATCCTGTTTAGCATTTTTCAGTATTAAAAAAAAAAAAACACATCACGAACTGTTACAAGAAACAATGCCCGAGAAAAGATTAATAACGTTTCAAGATCCCTTGTGAAACCTCATATAACCAATGGGACACCATCTCAATATCTATAATAGCGATGTAAAGGGAAAAAAAATATATAAAAAAAAAAAAACAGGGAGAGAGAAGAAGGAAAAAGGAAAAACTTTGGAAACCAAATTAGTTTTAGTGGGAGTGTAATGGACAAAAGCAAAATATCACACCTTATTCTTTCCAGAAGCCTTGGGCTCTTTCTAGCATTTCTAATAAACCGGTGCTTAAGAAGATCCTTAGCATTTGGCCTCTGAAATTTAATAAAAGGAAATTCAAAATACAAGAAAGCAAATAAAGGTTCAGCCAACAACAGAAATATTAAATTCACATTACCATATCAACTAAAGTGTATCAGAAACATGGATTAAAAAAGGAAAAAAGAAACAGTGAGACAAGATAAAATTCATGCTACATCAAGAAAGCCAAGCATCAGCTTCAAAGGAAAAATGAAAGACAAGAATCTTAATCACAACATAGCATCAAATTGCTTCCAAAACTCTCAAATTTATTAGAGTATTGAGTAAGGCTTTTTATGCTAATAAAATTAAGAAACAAAAGCAAAACTCATCTCAATGGGTTGGGGTACAAAGCAAGCAAACCAATCCTTATATATCTCAAGGTAATTTAGTGCACGGACACCAAACAAAAAGCATCTACTAGTGCTAATAGATACTTCACCGATGTGTCAAAATAAAAAAAGGTCTCAGAACAGAAGAGCAGCATGTAGGTGGCATAAATTTCTACTTTCTAGTCAGTTAACATTCCTTTGGAAAATCTGACATCATGGAAGGATTCTTATTTGCAGATCCTCATACCCATCCAGGTGGATTATGATTCTAAGAAAATCTTGTCATAGGACAGAATGGACTATGATTCATCCAAAAACATACCATGCACATCAACCACCAAAATTTAGCTAAATTCTAAATGGTATGACTGCACAAACCCATAATTTTTCATCCAAAAATCCTGTATGGCATGATAAAGAAAAACTTCCCAGACAACCAGAGTTTTGATCGGAGCGCTTATGCTGGGTATTTAATCAAATTGGCCAAAAGAATTCTTATAACCATTTCAGTCAAATAGTTCCTGGCACCCCAGGTAGTCCACACTAACAAATCTGTCTACAGCATGTTGAATATTATATCAGAGAAAAATTGTGTTGAATAAAGCCACATGGAAATTAAACTGTCCCAATCACTTTTGAAATGATTCATATTCAGCATAATTCAGCTGACTATCTGATTGATGGATGAAATTCTACCCCTACAAGGCTTTGGTTGCATAAAGCTGTGAAAACATGATCCTTTTCAACAACATTTACAATGGTCAAAATTCTTCTCCTAATCATATGGAATGAAACAGGTAGGAGAACAGTTGACTGGTACATTGTAATCACCAAAAAAACAAGGAGCAGCTAAACAGGCAGCAAGAGCCATGAAAACAAAGAAAAAAATAAATTGTGACCCCCCTAATTAAGCATAATTTTGAAAGGAATGCTGCAATTAGAGATGATAGAGATGCAATGATGAGTCAATTTGGTTCAGTGTTCTCACAAACTCGCTTTTTCAGTCCTCAAGGAGCATAAATTCTGATGGCAGGTGAGAAAATCTTCACTCAAACAAATCACTGAGTGGAACAAAGGATCTCCACTCAAAATATGAGCACAAACCCAACAAAGCAATTTACAGGATCACATCAACGAATTAGATTCAAAAACTCAATAAACAACTGAACTGCAAGCACTATATCTGCAATATTCATTTTTTTCTGATAAATGAATTTGAGGAAACATGCTGCATTCACAAAAGAGCCCCACTGTCTCCTCCCCTTGTTTTAACTTCCCTGTCTCATGAAATAAGTGGACCATAAGCTATGAAATTTAGTTGTAAATTTTGCGGCTCTTATTAGTTAATTTAGAACACAGCCAAATTTTCTTTCTCGATCATTCAACATCCAAAAATAGAATAAAACTGACCTCATTCTTAAGAACAATGCTATAAATGAAGTACAAAAATCCAAATCAAGTACAAATCCAAACTCCAAATTTCATCTTTCCAAGGTTACAGTTATGGGGACTAGTATCAGAGGTTCTACTAGGCCACATGGATACATTTATTTAAAATTACTGTATGGTTACTAGATTTGTTTATACCATCTAGCGTGCTACATTGATAGAGCTTCTTCATTTAATAAATGGACCCCACTTTCAAAGAAATGCATAAACAGGGAAAAACTAAATGGCTTTCATTTTCATATTTGTGCCTCACGGGTCACTACACAACTCAAAGAGAACAAGATTCACTCTCTAAATGTATGTTTGATTGCTCATGCAAGCATGCGTGCATTGATTGCATGTGTGTCAAAATAAGGGAACTTGAAGCAACAAGCATGTCATGAAATTTCATTGACAAGTTGGACTTGAGTTCAACCTAGCCCTAAATAGCTAAGTACACTGATCATAGAAAAACCATCATATCTCCAATACTCCCAAAAAAAAAAGGGAAAAAAAATGCAGAGGGAATAAATACTTGCCTCGTCAGGAACTTTCTTTAAACAAGACGAGACAAAATCTTTCATAGGACGGGAAAAGTGCTCATCAAGCTGCACAAGAAACACAAAATGTTGAGAATAATACTACCATCTGTTAAATATACATTTGATCTTTATAGGATCTCAAAATGACCAGTTTGACATTAAAAAATGCGGCAAAACCTGTGGTGGATTATCTCGAGGTATGATAAAGAGAACCCTCATAGGGTGAAGATCGGCAAGTGGAGGTTCCCCTTTTGCCATCTCAATAGCAGTTATCCCCAGAGACCAAATGTCTGCCTGCATCAAGCAAGGGCTTCAGCATGGCCAAACTCAAATGTTGAGAGAGAGACAGTGAGAAACAGGATTCATGTACAACACCAGCAAAACAAATCACAAAAAAAGGGCTAAAACTGCTTTAAAAACACCTTCGCATCATATCCTTCTGAATTCTGAATCACCTCCGGAGCCATCCAGAATGGTGTTCCTACAAAAGTCTGTATTTGTTAACCAAATTAGCACACTGCTTAACAAATTTTTCACTCATAATTGAATGCCAACACAAAGCAAAAAATTATTAAATGAGAAAGAAGATAGTCAGTTCCAGTCATCCAAAGAGTGCTGCTAACTTGAATTGAATAATGGGAAAAGAAATGGTTAATGATAAAATATCTGCAGAAGATGAATTCCTGTCATCCAAAAACTGATAGCATCTTGAATTACAAAATTTGAAAATCAAAAAGACAGTCAACAGGTCTGTGGCCCAAAATGCCCATTGCAGATAAAACTTGGAATAACAACCAGAAGGGAAACCACACCACTCATTCAAACAGGAAACAATGATGATGTCTCCATCTTCTAAATTGTTACTACCTCGTTCTAAAATAGAAGGCCACCAAAGAAGGCAATAGAAACGTCACTTTATTTTTTTAACAAAAAAAGGATTTCATTCAATTATTTCTTCGTCTTTTTTCATTTTCTATGAGTTTGAACATAGATTCCAATTGTTTTAATTTGACAAATGAATTATTATCTATTATCATTTTCTATGAAAGCCAAAAATAGTTTCCTCTGTATCACTATTTTGCAGTGGCAATTATGTGCATACTACTTTAGCAAGGAATGGGTCCTAAAATGGAGACCTGGCAATAAATGGTAAACAGAAAATCCACAAGGCATATTCCAGTAAGCAACACACTCTTTGCTAGTTGAAAAACAAAGCTTAGTGAATAAGGTGTAGTACCTTTCTCCTAGATATAGTACTTGTTAATTGAGCAGAAACACCAAAATCTGCAACCTGTCACAAGGCCACCATGGTAACTTGGAATACTAAAAGGTAAAAAGCAAATTCTGTAAATCTACCAATATTTATACATATCTTCTTCTAATTCACCGCACTTCACAGATAATCAAGGGGACTTTATAAGCCTATTCAAGCAAAAAGGACATACCTTAACATCACCATTCTCGCTCAACAAAATGTTTGCAGCTGCCAAAATTTAGTGCAAAGGATGTCAGTAGACAAGCAATTTCAAGCAAGCATTGAAGTAAATGAAATTAACATGAAGGAAACAACTTAAAAGCAAGAATAAATATTTTGCAAAACCTTTAATATCTCTGTGAATTTTTTGTTCGTTGTGTAAATATTCAATAGCATGAAGCAAGTCTCGTAAAATGCAAGCAATTGACATTTCATCCAGTGGAGGACCTGATTGCAGCTGCAAGAATAAAAAATTGCATTAGCATTTCAAGAATAATCATTATCTAGGAAATTATGTGGTTAGTTATAAATGAATAATATTGGACTATTACTGCTTCAACATTGCAAACAAGCATTATTGGGAATCTTTCAAAGAAAAAATTACTAGTTTCATGCAGCACGGAAATAAACAATGAAGTAACCTACTAGGTCAGCAACAGATCCACCAGCCATGTACTCCATAATTATCCATAGTTTTGTCTGGTGAAGATAGGATCCATAGTACTCAGTGATATATGGAGATCGGCACTGTTGCAAAACAGAAATTTCCTAGCAAGAAAAGTTGATGCATGAGGAAGAAAATCATTACATATAAGAAATGGATTACCCTGAATAAAAGGTAATACCTTTTGAATGTCTTCAATTTCATCCTCACTGCAGAAGACAAAATAAAGCAAGATTTAGAAAATAGAGAGCTGTGTCATACTGTTTACAAAGCTTGCATGCTAAAATTATTTTTGGAGGAAAAATATATATAAAATAACAGTCTGTTTGCAATACAAAAAGCTTCTAACTCAAGGCATGTCATAGATGTAGTAAAAAAACTGCAGATAGCCAGATACCAGAGCATGTTTCATTGTTGATTCACAAATATCTTCTCTTTTTTTTTATCTGTAAATATTATTGCTAATACTAGTCTCCTTTCATGGTACATGGGAAATTGAAAAAACCCTTCAATTTCAATTGATATCATAGATGTGTTAGTTTCCCCAACCATTGATATCAGCAATAGTGGCACTAATATCAGCACATGGTTAACAACCACCTTGGATCTACTTGCAAAAACAAACCCATAGTCTATGGTTGCTTATAACACAGTGAATCGAGGTTCAAATGGTTTAAAACCCAGAACTTACTTGGGAGGAATTGGTCAAGTTCATTGAAGTACATCTCTTCAGTATAGTTACAGAACAATCATGAATTAGAGAATAATGGGAAACTGATGCGCCCTTCAGTTTCTCTCAGGCCAGGAAAATATTTTTTTTACATGCACACAGAGAGAAACCTCTGGGGCAAAGACTGGAAATCAAATATGATTAATTTTTTATTTTGATAGCAGAGAGCAGAATTTAAAAGGAAAAATAATCATCGCTGTGTACTTACGATTCTTCCAAATCAATAACTTTGATGGCAACTTCTTTGTTAAGCTCCTTATCAAACCTGCAAATTAGAAAGGCATCAGCAGCCATGATTACATCATGTACACTCTTTAGATGGTTATTCAATTGGCAAAGCTTCATTTTGGATATAAAAATAGCATGCAATAATGGCCACTAAAGGATAAAGATTCATACAACTCTGACATAACACAAGTATGGATGTATTTCAGGAACAACAATGTGTTTTAGTTTATGATAGCGCAATACTTTGATCATGTAAAGGAATTTCTATGCCATAACTAAGCATACTTAAGAAGATGTAAAATGACCCAAACAGAGAACAGATTCATTGCAAAATTCTTTAATAATTCAGCTAAATCTGAATAACAGGATCAAACGAAATGGAATTTTATTTCTTCTACAGATCATGTTCCATAACACCTTGATGTAAGAATCCATTGTTCCTGTTGTCAGCAAGGACTTGAGAATTTAATTTATCATCTTAATTTCTGTAGTTTCCATTATACCTAATGATAACTTAGTGTGTCTTGTTGTGAGAAACCATTTATGAAAATAACTTAATCCTTTAGAGAGTTTTGTGTTCAATACACTTTTTTGGTTCATTTCCATAGGTGATTTTGACAATGCCAGAGTATGAGCTAGAATTTCCCTGGTGTAATAGGTTCCCACCACCTTAATGCTCCAATGTGGTTAAACAACTGCAGAATTGCCAACTTGTGTTCCCACACAATCTACAGTTGCATTGTACAAATTTCTAACGAGTCATGCCCTTCGAAATGCATTGAGTTTCAAACTATTATAATCATGATAATTGCTATCTAGTTGCTGCAAGCATAAAAATGATCCACTTTATAAAGCCACTATGTAATTATCGTAAACCTTTTATCATATTGAAACACGCTATTTCCAGAAGTACAGAACAAAGGATAATCTTACTTGCAAGTATTCCCCCAATACAGAGGTAACCGACACTAGATACAATTTTTTTAAACCACGTGACACTAAACAAGAAATGAACACTTACGCTTTATAAACATCACCGAATGATCCTCTACCGATCAACTCCAGTGAACTAAATCTAGCCCCAGCAGCCTCCATTAACCCAGCTGCATCAGCCATTTCTATGCAAAAACAAAAAACCTCTTTCTCTACACCAACTTTAAGCACACGGAGTCAAGCCAGATGCCTCCACATTATCCACATTCTCCCAAACAACAAAAAGCCCACTTTCGGTTCTCCATGGCAAAATCAAATCCCCTCAAAAGGGTCTCTATAAATGCATATCTCAGCCTCAAAAACCAACTCTGCAACACAATTCACTATAAACCCATCACAATTTAAGATCTAAAAAAAAACCCAAATGGCAAATCTCTTTCAACAAGGCAATAAAGATAAATTTACACTCAAAGTAAAACATGATTTTCTTCTCTTCCTTTCTTTTCCGTTAGGTATAAGAGAGTGGACAACTGTGTGGGATATTTTTCTAAAGCGACAGCCCAACATAAATTCTAGCAGTGATAGAGAAATAACAACAACAAACAGGTAGCCTCCAAATTGGGTTTTAATAAAAAATAATAAATTTGTTACCTTTTTGTTAATCAATCGACACAAGAACTGGACTTGGTGGCAATTATAGATCTTTCTCTCTCTAACGTGACTCTCTTCGCGATTTCAAGCAAAAAAACTCAATTTCTTGGGGCCGGCCTCTGTCTTATGAGTGCTGAAGTGTCTCTCAATGTCTCTCCTATGGGCCTCATTGAAGGGAGGCTTTTGAGAAGAGATGCAGAGAGATGGAGGGATCGAGAAAAATGACAGACCAGTCTTTAATTTGTTTCAATGGAGGTTTCTGTTTTGTAGTGCCTATTTCACAATTTCATCGTGTTTGTTTTTCAAAGCGTGTAGAGTTTATTAAAATAATATTTTTTATTTTTTAAAATTTATTTTTAATATAAATATATTAAAATAATTAAAAATATATATAAAAAAAGAACAAAATTTTAATAAATATATAGTTATAAGAATTGCTTTTTTTCCTTAAAATAATATTTTTTTAATTTTTTAAAATTTATTTTTGATATTATTATATCAAAATATTAAAAAATTAATTTTAAACAAAAATAAATTAACTATTTTTATTTGAGCCACAATCCCAATTAGATACTTATATTGCTAATTTGTGTTTTAATTTTTTTTTATTTAGCAATAATTGTTATTTTAGTTACATAAAAATATTAAGAATAAATTAAAAAATATATGTATATATATAATAAAAAAAATTAAGAACTAAAATTAAAAATTAAAAAACTATAACAAGATATGAAATGGTGGACAATACTAATATACAACAAAATGACGGCACCTTTTAGTATTTTCTATAACTATTATAATAATAATAAATAAATAAATAAATAAAAAGGTTTCCTTCTCTCTTTTTCTAATGGTATTTCCTGTTTTATTACTTGAGAATTTCCAGTTAATTTGGAATATAGTAGAAAATGTATTAATGATGTGAATATATTTAAAAAATAAAGATAAATTATAATAATTGTTTTGAAACATTATAAAAAAACAATTAAAAACAAACTAATATTTAAAAATATGAGCTAAAAACTATAAAATATATATATATATATATATATTAAAGAAATGAGATTTTTTTTCCCGACTTCTTTACTATTCATATGAACAATGAATATACTCCTTTTTTTTCATTTTTTTTCTTTTTTAAAAAATTTGATCCTCATAGTTTATATATATAAAGTAATATCTCATTTTCAAGATAATCATATAAACCTGAATATATGTAAAAAGTTTATCCAAATGTGGTCTGACATTACTTTTGTAGATTGTATTAATTGGTTAGATAAGATGCAACAAAGATTTAATGAAAAATAAAAATATTAAAAGATACTTAACATCATTCAATTATCTAGAGTCTTTATGTAAAGGCCTTTTATGATGAAGGGTAATATATATGGAATGTTATGATGGGTTGAGGCATAAGTGAAATCCTACTAAAATTAAATATTACGCAAGACTCCTTATATAAAGGAGAAATCCTGCTAAAATCCTACCTAATTTCAAAGAACAATTATTATTCTTAAGTGTCATACAACCCTTATTTTGTATCTACATAATATCCCTTATTTTGTATCTACATAATATGGTTTTATTTAGTGCATTTTATTCTTAATATGTTATGTTATGAAAAAAGTTTATCTAGATAAGATGACTTTTAATAACTTGAAACGAGTGGAAGAAATGATTGAAATAAAAAAGAATCACTTCAGATACTTTCAAGTAAGGGATTTTACCCAGATTATAGGGCAAACAGTAAGGTTTTTTTCTTTTATATAAGAAGACCTTGAATATCATTTTCAAAGCTTTTTCTAGAAGAAATGTCAGAAAAATTATTCTCTAATGAAAAGTCACTCAATAAAGGAAATAAAAGAAAAATATCTAGAAGCCTAGCTAAAAGATCAAGTAAAAGACCTATACATAAAGATGCAAGTATGAACACCTTGGTTTCATTTTACTCGATAATCTTTCTTTTATTCTATTTTGTATTTTTAATGTGTTTTTCTTATGTAGTTTCTCATCCTTTCAATACTTCCCTACCATCGATGGCAATCAATCCTAATTTACCCAACATCTTTCTAAAATTAAAGAATATGAAGAAGATGAAACTTCAATCATTAGGCTAAGAAGTAAGCCTAAGGTAAGCATCTTATTCAATGAAAATTATATTTTGAATTAATTTTTAATCTCTACTTTACTCTATTTTTCTTATAACTCTTAGTTACTATCTTTAAAAACCACTCATCATCTATCAGTCCTTATCATATAGAAAATATTGAAGTCATCTATTTATTAACTTGTACTATCCCTAGATGTTACTTAAATACCCTTATTACTACTTTTGTTATGAAAATCACTTTAATTGTCAAAGCTTTAAAGATTGTTGTTGTCCTTTCTGAAGATACTTTACCTATAATTAATGTTCCTATTAATGATTCACTTTTATTGCAGATAAAATAAGTAAACTCTCATGAGACTAAGGTTACAACTTCTATTTCCTCAAGAATAGAGTCTCTTATGATACATCTCTTATGAGTTAAAGATAATTATAATAGCATACAATTCATCTCTACAATGATAGATGTAATCATGAAAGATAGTTTTTCCTTAGAGAAGGACAATATAGATGAGAGTATAAGAGATGAAGAAATTAGAACAAATTTATATGATGTTGAAACAATCTTTTTATTGCATAAAGACATGATTTGACCTCTCTTACTATTATCGTAACATAAAATAAACATGGAAGACAACCCTATAATAAGTGCTATAAAAGAAGGCTTTATATCAATCAATTGTTTATCTACCTCTTAATGATCAATATATGATCATAACAACAGTTGTTATTCTTGAGAAATCTGAAAAAGGTAAACGCTCCTTTCTTTTTATAATACTATTAAGATAAATGGACTAAGAATTATACCTCTTTTATAGCCATGGATGATGAATAAGTTATGCCTCTAGATCGACCAATTATTATTATTCCATCTTCAAGCCAAAAAATAAGCTTTGTCATTAATTTGGTTTCAGGTTTTCTTTAATATAGTCCTAACAAAAACTTTTCCTCTATCCTTATTTTAACTAGGGAAATTTAGACAAGTTATTTACCAAATTCTATACATCATTTGTAATTTCTTGTTTTAAGATGAAACTTGGTAAAGATATTCAATTAAAAAAAATGTTGTCAAGTAATATTAGATAGATCTTAACCATTTTGCCTAACAAGATAATGTTTTGGGAAATCAAGTTATAATTGGTCACCTTTAGAATTCTTATAGTATGGTAGATCAAAATAATAAGAGGCCTTGGTATAATTTTCTAAAAATATTGAGCCTCTCACATGCATTAAGAAATCTATAGTTGATGTTAAAAAGGTTTGAATACCTCTTAATAGAGGATCTCTTCTCTTTAAATTGTCAATTACTAACATATTTACATTGTACAATCACTCTTGGATCATAATTATAATCTCTCTAAAAAGGTAGTTATGCATAATTAATTGTCTATCAATCAATCTCCATAGATCAAGCTTTCTGAATCAAGTAATTGCATATTAGTCAATCTTTTTAGATCAAGCTCCTTAAATCAAGTAATTGTATATCAGTCAATCTTTTTAGATGAAACTTCTTAAATCAAGTAATTGCATATCAATAAGTCTTTCTAAAACAAGATATTGCAACTAATATCCTCTTTTAATTTAATGCTGGTGGATCATGAAGTATAAATTTATCAACCATAAATTAATATTAATGACAAGATAGAGCTTTAATTAACATCTCAGTCGTCTATATCATATATTGGTCAAATACTTTATAAATAGAATGACAATCTACTTCAATGTTCTTGATTCGCTTACAAAAGACCATATTAGCAGTAATTTGAATAACATTGGTGTTATTAATATAAAGAGGAGTAAGAGTAAATTGAGAAATATCAAGTTCACCCAGTAGACCCGCAAACCAAACAATGATGGCATATTATAGTTTCAAAATCAGTTGAGAATTTAAAAACTCAATCTTACTTTTTACTCTTTGAAGAAATAAAAGCATCACCAAGAAATATACATCAACTAGTAAATAATTGACGAGTATAATGATAACCTACCCAATCCACATCACTAAAACTCATCAACTATAAAGAAGTCCTTATAGAAAAGAATAACCCACAACCATAAATATCTTTAAGATAATAAAGGATAATTCATACAACAATCAAACGAGAATAATAAGACACTTGTATAAACTAACTAACTTGTTATACAACAAAAGAAATATCAAACTTTTTACTAGTTGCCGATACAATAAGGGATTAGATAATAACTTACCGTCATCTTGTTGTAGCTTCAAGTTGATCTCCATTGGTATAAGGACTAAGTTACTAAATTGAAGACCAACTAAGGTGAATAACTCTTAAATATACTTGTGTTGATACAAAAGTGTGTTAGTAAAACAACTGTAAAATATAGCAGACAAGAGAGAATCACACAATACATGTATATATATATACACACATTCACACTCAATGGTACACAATCGTAGTTTCTTGTAATCCATACTTAATCTTCCTTTACTACGTCTAGAATTTATCATTCTTGAAATTGTTTATCATTTCGATTTCACAAATATTATCAATTATTTTTCATCAAGAACACCAATCATGCTACTTCATCCTAATTCTAGGGAGGCCATTACCGACACTAATGATTCCCATCAGTGTTGTTAGTCGCTCTTACAGGGACCCACTAATCAAATCTATGGTAATGCCAACATCAACTTAACCGGTTAATGCCATTAACTATTTCCAACCCGAAGTAGTCAATCAGTTATCCATAATACCTTAGAAATATTTTTGGTAATGCCGATGTCAAGGATTCTTGACATCATTAGCTTTCTCCTTTTAAAAGTTAATCAAGTTTTCATGGGTTTGCCAATACCGATGTCATCCATCGATATCATTAACTATTCTTAACCCAAATAGTTAATCAAGTTCAATATTCCTCAACTTTCCATCATAGTCATGCCGATGCTATAATTTTTTTTTTCAAATGTAAGTAATATAAAGATTAAATGAAACAGAGCTGGAGAACCGGCAAGTCAAAATATATACAGTTATGAACAAGAAGAAAGGTACAAGTTCCCTTAGACATAAAGGAGGCTAGGGGAATAAACTTCCACATAGGCTAAAACTAATATAAATATAAGGACTAGAAACTAAATTGGCAGCAAATTTCTGTTTAAACTAAACAGTTGATACAGCTGAAGCAAGAGAATATAACCTAAAAAACAGAAGAGGCAAGCAAGCAATGTACCCGCACAAATAACAACCAACAACACTATGGCAAGCTAGCGTCAACTTCAAAAGCTAGAAGCAGGCACGAACACAGCTAGACTGAGCATCAGAACCGGCATAGCCAACCATCAACATTTATATATGAAGCAAGTAGGCAAAGCAACAACATATCTAGCAGCATAACTGAACCAACCTATAACTACATCTAATGAGGAAGCAGGCAATGCACCAGTAACAAGCTAACAACGACTATAAAAGCCAGGAAAGAACACAACAAGATTAAACAGGAGATAACAATGCACCAACACAACCACCTAGTAATAAGGAGGCAAAGGCATCAACATAGTTAGCAACAACAATCAAATCTTAACTTTAAAAGCCAAGAGAAAACAAGTAGGAACCCTGTACAAATGGCAAACCTAACAACACAGCAACAGGCTAACCCCAGCACAAGGCCTAAAGGAAAGCAAATAAGAAGAACAAGAGAGCAAACAGGCAGAGAACCTGCATAAAAGGCAAAACTAGCAACATAACAATAGGCTCTAACCTCAGCACAAAGTAGAAGGGAAAGCAAACAAAAAGAACCAACATAGAGAACAGGGTCGCATGAAGACATCAACAAGCCAGCAAAAGACAGAACATGCCTAACAAGCAGCAAGAGAAAAACTAGAACCATAACAAAGGGCAGCAGGGACTTGATCAGCTCAGGATCAAGAACAGCACAACAAATCCATTACAAAATACACAATAAGATAGCAGAGGGAACAACCAAACATGATCCCTTAAAAATAAAGATCCACAAATATAATGAAACCAAAAAAGAAAATCGATAGAAGATGAGGCAGCAGAATCATCAGAGCTGCTCCGATGCCTTGAAGCAGCCGCAACAAAGGTCTTGGATACTCTATTATGTCTCCCCTACTGGTCAAAGCTGGTGGTCGTAGCGACTCTACTCTGAGTTAGATATTGCTCTCTTAGGAGGCCTCATATCCGCAATAACATTACGATCATCAGAGATATGTACAACATTTGGGGAAGTGGAGTGTTTAGCACCAGAATGTCCTGCATTAGCTAGCTTGGTCCTTTTGCACCAAGGAGATACAGGCCTCTTTTCCATGGTTGTGGTAACTTCAGCAGACATTGAATTAATGGATGGTTCATCATGAAGGCCTTCACTGTATGGTTGCTGTTTCTCAACAGTAACAGTTTCTGCAGAAAGGCTGGAAGTGCGAACATGAGCTTCATGATATTGTTGTTTACGCTTGTGACCAGTCCATTTGTTGCAGGTGGAAACTGTATACCCAAGAACTCTGTATAGTTTGCAGAAGCGAGGTAGGGATTCATACATTACCTGCTGAGTTAAGGATGAACCATTGGGCAGGACTAGATTGATAGAGGTAGATAGAGCAGTAAGTAGGTCAACCTCTATGAGAACTCTAGCGTACGAAAGTCGAGTCATGGAAGCAGTAGGAGCATCACATTGAATGGGCTTTCTAAGCATACTGGCAAGTTTTGAAAGGCATATAGAAGACCAAAATTTGAGAGGCAAGCTGGGAAATCTTACCCAGATTGGCATGTGCACCATATCGGAGGTTTTAAAGGAAAAAAACTCTGGCACAACTTTTAGAATAAGTGGTCGGCCATTGACAAAGCAACGGCCTCCACCAAGAACATCAAGCATTTCCAGTTCTAAGGAGAAAGCAAAAATTATCCAACCAGAGTCGTGCATAGTAAAATTTGCTTTGTTTTTCCAGGAGCTATTAATAAATTTAATCAAGGTTGAAAACCCTGGGAATTTCCCAGCAATATAACCGATTAAACATAACTTCCACATTTCTTTGTGTTCTCCAATATCTATTTCTTATAAATGACAAGAAGATGTTGGATTATTAGGGGAGACTTGCTAGTGGCTTCTAGAAAGAGCATTTCCTTTCGTCAGAGAGGGGAAAGAGGTAGCTCCTACCGAAGAAGTAACCATAGTAGGAAAAATATGGGGGTAGTCGTGCCCAGAAACTGGTGGGATAAAAGAGTCTGCGCTCAATATTGGGTTAGGGTTTCTAGTACCCGGGTCGACACCGAGAAAACTAGATCCAACAGAATGGTCATCTGGAGGATGTTAAAGCTTGGCACTGCTAGAAGAGCCATCATCTCATCCACGAGAGGCAGGAGAGAAGGGTGATGGTGCAATAAATGGTTTACTCCATATGTCCCTTTTTTTACCCTTCGAGCAAACCTTGACCCCATGAGAGGAACCAGCAACATATGCGAAGATCACCTTAGTTCTAGAAGGGGTGGAGGCTCTAGAAAGAGCTAGGGGATCCTGCAGGACAGGTGATCTACTACAAGATAAAGACCTTGGTGCACGCGAAGTGGACGAAGGGCGGGAAGAGTGAAGTCTGTAATTTTGCTGAGCAAACTGTAAAAGCGAAGACTTTTTCTTGGATTTGGCCATAGATATATAACTCAAATAGAGGAAGAAGAGACTACCAAACGCAGAGAGCAAGAAGAGATGACGTTGCACAATGAGAGGGAACAGACTCGCGCAAATGGGAGCTTCTTTCACTACAGCCGGGACCAATGTTATAAATTCTTGCTAACATTATTAACCTTTCATATTCGGGATCGGCTAATCAAATCTAGAAGTGGTTATCTTTGAATTCATTACTATAGTTCATTATTTATAATCGAAATCTATAAACCCATAAAAAAATCAGATTCATTCCTTATTCATTTCATCATTTTTTTCCCATTTGGCTTCATCCGTAAGTGCGAAATCTGAACTAGAATAGATTACTAAAATCACTGTTATTTAAGAAAGGTATAAGTGTGGAGTACCTACCTGTCGCAGAAGCTCATCTCACACTACCTTGTTGTTGTTGTACTCCTCTTGCGATTCCTCCTGAATCCACAAGTATACCACATTATTCCATACTCAACATTCATTTTACAAATAATAATAGTAATGATGACAACATTCATTCCTCTTTTACAATTTTCTTTCCCTTACATTTACATTCCCATTATCTCCTTAGGATTATGGTTTATTATCAAGTTATGACGAATATCACAAATTCAAATTCAATTATGGTTTATTTCCCTTCGCAAATCAAGACATTACACTACACATTTTACAAAAAAAGGAAAACCTAATTCCACCCTCAATATGGTTAAGTTTTCTCGTTTTGTCAATTTGGCTGAATTTGTCCATAGAGGTGACAACTCGACCTCTCCTCATATATTTGTCTATATCTAGAGTTCTAGAGATCCAAATTAAGCGAGGTTGGACTTTTCAGAAAGCTAACATCCTAGATAATTTATATGAGGAACCCTCCCCGAATTTTATCTTCTTTAAGCCCGAATCCTCTCGGGAATCAAGGCAATGAATTTGCCCAGTTTTACATCAAAGAATTAATTGAATCTCCAACTATTTTTTTCCATTCTCTCTCTCAAGATAGCTAATCCCACACTATATGTATGACAACCTTCATAAATGTGACCTCCCAAGGCCATTTACACTAATTTTGCCGAAATATGCATATCTTTTACGTCTATGATTTCCTACCTTTCACAACCAACCCTAAAACACGTCATATGCCACACATGTGGCCCATAAACTCATTTTCACCCCTCATGGCCTACAAAACTGATTTACGCAATTCTCTTATCATCAGGTTATCTTGTTTTTATTATTAGTAAACTTTTTGTTGCACCTAATTCACTCATATTTTTCATATGAAATCTCAAAACCCTCTCCCCTTACTAATTTTCATCTTAGTCGAACTTGGCCGCAAAGGAACTAAAAGTTCCTTCTCCTTCATAGATGAAAATTTTCTTTTATAATCATCATTCACATTACAACAGTACATTAAAAGCAATCTAACAAAGAAAATCACAATTTTTGCTCCTCTCATTCACCCTCCTAATGGCCGGCTACCTTGGACCCTTTTTCATGGACTTTTTTTTTCTTTATTGTCCTTACATAATTTCACATCCAAGGTAATTTAAATCACTCTAATTGATCTAATTCTAGGTAATTTCACATTTTCCCTAATTTATTTTCAAGAACCTTAATTCCAAATTCAAGAAAATTGTGTAATTTCAACCAAATTAAAGCTTAATTTATAAAATTGAGTTTAGAACTCCTTAATTGAGGAAAATTTGAGCTTTACTTCTCAATTGATTGAAAAATCTTAGCTCTTTTCCCCTTGCATGTAGTCAGCCACTCACCACTCTTCTCCTCGCAATTCCAGCATTTGTTTCTTGCAATTTCTCTTATCAAATGATGTTTCCCTCCTACAAACTTGTCTAAAACTTGTAAAATTTGCCAAATCTTGGTGTTTTTTCTCCCAAATTTGATAGAAAAATTTGAAAATCTCCTCTCCTTTGTATGTGTGCTGCCGGTTTTCAAATGAGAAAAAATAGGATATTTATAGTCTCATTTCTTCTTAATTACACTTTGACCTCATTTCTATTCTTTTTCACAATTTGAGCCACCCTATTTTGTCTTTCATAATTATTATTTTTTTTGTATTTGTATTATTACTATATTTATTATTAAAGTTTTAAATTCTAATTAAAAAAAATTTGTATAAGTTTATTCTTGGGGTTTTACATTATAACTCATGTTTAGTTAAATAATTGTCTTCTGTATTATTTTCTTTCATTGGAAAAAAAATCAAATAACTTTTTAATAAGGTTTTTGGCCACCTGATGGTATATAGATAGTGTGGGATGTTCACACTTATAGTCATTAGCTAATTGGTTTATAATAAGGAATCTCTTGTTACTTTTTAAAAAATACGCACCTAACTCCAAGAGTATATCAAGACTTTATATTCAATTTGATTATTAGTATAATAGAAATAAAGACAAAATATTAAGATCACCATATGACCTACTAATGAGATTATTACCATCTTTGCTCATTTCTTGTGCTTAGTTTTTTATCCATTAAACCACAATTATCATTGAAGAAATATATCACATCATAATAAATATCGGACTCTCCGAAACTAAAAGAGAGAATTGAAGAAATAAAGTTGCCACCTAGTAATTAAAAAAAAACTATGAATTCTAAAATAAGTGTTGGTCTTAGAGATTCATATAAAACGTTAGTTATATTTAAAGTAAGATATATATCACTTTTATTGTATCCTTCTGAATAAAATATTATCTTTACTATGTGTTTTCTCCTAAACTTATTATATGCATGCTATTAATTGCTTAATTTATTTCCAAGCTTATTCATGATTTTATTTGAATTCATTAAAAAATAACATTAGTCACTAAGAATGGGAGACCCATCAATAAACATAACATTAATCCCTAAAAATATGAGTATTCATCAATATTCTTCCTCTTTAGAAAGACTTTGATGTTAATCCTAAACATAAGAGCTTTTGTTGATTTTGACTTTTTAATGAAAATCAATTTGACGTTAATCCTTAAAAATAAGAGATTTCATTAATTTATTTTCAAAATACATGAATTGATAATTCATCCATGTTTACTAAGCACACAATTATTGATCATCCTAGACTACTTGCTCGTTATAGGTTTCATGGGTAAAAAGGAACAACAAGCCTAAGCCTTCATACCTCAATTACAGTTATGCCTTGTTTTTTTACCAACAATTCTAATTCCCAAGAGCTTGAGAATTTAGATGTCACCACACCTTATAAGCATGTATAGCAAAGAATATTAAAAAAAAAAGTCTTAACCAAAATTGTCTTGGAACACAAAAGCAAAGAAAGACAAGTCATAAATTAGAAAACGTCTTTGTTTATTTTGTTTTTAATGTTATATAACTTAAGCTTTCCTAAAAGAGTCATACATATTTCAACACAAAAAAAGGAACACACATGCTTTTTGGGCTTTTATTATATATGCTTGAATTAAACTCATGGATGTAAACTTCTGTTTGCTATAAAATGACATTACAAACTTCTTTTATTCAAATATATTGCATTTATTTTACTAGAATTGCCAACCTAAATGCAAAGATTACTGGGTTTACAAGGAATAAGAGAATCGAACATGAAGATGAGGGTAACTATATCAAATGTAAGGGAAAACAAAACAAAGAGTGGGATAAAAATATAAGGACCCTAGAGAAGCAAGCCTTAAGCCTCTAACACCTTTCATTTACCATGTTTCACATTGTTTTTAATGTGTATTTATTTTTAATAACAAAATATATTCTCAAAATCCTTCAAATCTCATTAGATTGTGCTTCTAAATCAAAACATCATAAATATAGCCGAACATAATTAATGCAATTTTGGGGCCAATAACTAAGATTTTCAAGTTGCCTTTTTGCTAAACTTCTCACACTAAAAAACACACTAAGAGATAAGTGTTGTTGTGTATGTTTATATTAATGGATGCTTCACTAAAATGGTTTCATATTAATAACACAAAGAGCTAAAGATAAATTGGCAAGACTTTATTTTCTTTATTGGACAAAAATCATGCACTCATAAGGGCGATGGAAGTCCATTTCCATATTCCAATCATGATATTCCTATACAAAAAGAGCAGTTTAAGCATGCTAGCAACAAGGACTCAAAAGCCTAAAGGGTTTATTTCCACAACATAGGTTAGTTTTCCATGGTAACAAAGGGTAATTTTCATGTTATAAAGGATAAAATAAAGATAAAAATTGAAAAATATTTGCCTAAGCTAATGCTAAGGCATTTTATTTGAACTAGAACTTTACACAAGAGTTTGGCAATAAGAATATGATGCAGTAATAGTAACACTTGATCATTTTTATACAATTTCTACTTTTAAAAGTAGTAATGTATAAATGAAATGGGTAATTGTTTTTTAAAGGGACAAAGTCTCTCTTAAATAAAAGCCCTCACAACAAGCATCTCAAACATAAGACTTATTTTACCCATACACTTCAAATATGAAAATGTTTATTTTACTAGAATTAAAAGGATTTATACAATTTTAACAAGATTTATGCAAAGTCTTCTCTGCATGAGACGCTACCAAAAAATTTATCCTACTATTAAATACATGCATAGCATAACCACAATCCAAAATCGTATTTGGTTTATACCCCCTCAATATATAGTTCATTAATCAAATTATTTCACTATATTTATGTACCAATACAATTTGCATATATATATATATATATATATATATATATATATAAATTGTATTTGGTTTATACAATAAATACTCATGATAGTCTCAGGCATACCCCCCTCAACATATAGTTCATTAATCAAAATATTTCACTATATTTATGTACTAATACAATGATAAAGAATATGCAATAAGATTTTGGTATAAATTTCACTTTATTAATTTTTGTAAAAATTGTACATTCACACACAGTGTTTCTTTACAAAATCCGAGTTTATAGGTCTAGGAAAATCCTCTCTATTCATTCTTGATAAAATAAACACTCCTTATAGCAATGCCTTATTCTTTACTTATAGACCTTTTATAATTAAGTGTTTATTTGCTCTTATACTCTCCTAGAATTGACATAATATTCTTCAATACCAGATCTATTTATCTAAACTCCCTAGGGTGAACCTTCTTGTCATATACATGGTAATTCTTCTTTAATATAATTGATTATAGCATTAAACAACTAGCTTTTTTTCGCTAATCATATTTAGCTATTCATATAGTACCTTGCTCCACCATGAATCTTCTAATTCCACCTTCATCAAAACCTTAGAGAAGGAATGTCCACTTTTAGAGGCATCACTACCTTCATTTTGTAAACCAAGAAATATGTTGTGGTTTATGTAAATTTCTCACTGCATTTTGGTATGTATGAAGAGCATAAAAAAACATTTCATGCCAATCATTATAGGAGATAACCATCTTTTAAACAATATTCTTGATATTTTTGTTGGCAACTTCAACAATACCATTTATATTTGGCTTATATGGGGATAAGTTCAAGTGTTTAATATTCTATTTTCCATATGATTTCACCATCATCTTTCCATTAAAATCATAGGCATTGTTTGTTATTATTGTCTTTAGCGAATCATATCGAGAAATCAAATCATTTTCACTAAACTGTTGGATTACTTTTTAGGTTACATGTGCGTAAGAACAACCCTCAAAGTACTTTGTAAAGTAGTCTATTGTTAGTATAATGAAATGATGTCCATTACTTGCCTTCAGGTTGATTTCTCCAATGACATTCAATCCCTACATAAAGAAAGGCCAAAGTGACACCATTTTGTACAAAGGCACCAAAGGTGAGTTCATCTTATGACTTATAGCACTTCTTGACATATTCGATATAATCACTTTCCATAGTCATTCAGTAATACCCAATACCACAATCATTGTATTTGTCTAACCATCATATGTCTATTTCCATGAATAACACAAATTCTTTTTCATGGTTTCTTTTTTTTTCTTTATTAATGTCTAAACATTACAATAAGGTGTCATCAAATAACCTTTTATATAAGATCTTTCATCCAGATAGTATTCCATCACATCTTTATTGATGTTTTTTTTTTATCTACATTGGATTCCTCTTATGGGTATTCTTGGTTTTTGATAAGTTATTAATAACCTGTGGAATTCTTGACCTTAATACAAATAGGCTGCATCCTGACCCATAATCAATCATGGCCAAGTATGTTGATATCACCAAAACATCTATAAAATGATTTTTTTTTAATCTCTACTCATGTATGTGAATTCAATTTCTTCGAACTCGATTGTGAGATTGGTACAGAAGTCTTAGTATGGTTTTAACTTTTTTATCTTTATTCTGCCACTTTCTTTTTATTTGACATATTACTAACATTAAGTCCCCATATATGTCTAGCTTTTTAAGTCATATTTCTAAAGTAGCTTCTAAGCCATGAATACAAGCCTTATATTCAGCCACATTATAAGTACATTCAAACTACAACTAAATATAGTTAGTGTATTGACAACCATTCAGGAAGATCATAACCATCACTACACCATTCCCTAATACATTTACTACATCATCAAAATACAAGGTCTACCATTCATTTCCTTAATGTTTACTCTAGTCTCAACTATCATAACATCCTCATCCAGAAACTTAAAAAGTAACGGCTCATAATTGTCTATTGTGTTGTCTTGTAGGTGATATGTAATTGCACTTTCTTTTACTATATTTCTTGTTACTTATATAACATCATACTTGACCAGCAGGACCGGTCACCTTGCTAGTCAGCTTGAGAAGTATAGTTTATCAAGGATATACTTGAGTATATCCATCTTTAAGATCAACAATGATATGTAGTAGAACATATATTTATGCAGTCAACTGACACTCCACACCAAACTACAACACAACTTTTTCAATATACTATAGCGGGACTTATAATCCATGAACATTTTACTGAGATAATAAATTGCATGCTCCTTTTTACTTGAGTCATCTTCTTATAAAAAAAAAGTGTTTAAATTGTATATAATAGTATTTTAAGATAAAAAGTAAATATAAATTACATAAATATATTTTGTTAAAGAGGTAAAATAATGATGCAAACTATGTCTATTTTTATAATAATTTTATATTTTTTTTCAAACTAAAAAGTATATAAAAAAAGACTCATCTATTGTCTGTTTTATCTTAAAACAATAATAAAACTAATTATTATTACAAGGAGGAATTATGATGTTGTCAGTAACAAGTACTGATTTTCTTTATCTTTACTAGTTATTTGACCTACGTTCACCACGAGTAAATATTATTTTTCTTCAAAAGAAATTATATATGCAATCGTTTACGACGTGTTTTTGTACATAAAAAAATCTCAACAAAAATTCAAAAAAATTTATGTATACATCTAGTTAAGTAAATCGAGAACTATTTATGCAAAAAATAATTATAAAGCCTGATCCTTATCCAACCAAAGTTAGCGAGTCAAACCCGTGACCTTGATCATGGACTCAATTGGGTTCAATAATTTTTTTTAATCTAAAATAGACACCTATAAAATTAAGAATCAACTAAATATCAAGGCAATTGAAAAAAATCAAATAAAAAAAATATGTTTACCAATTAATAACCAACTAAATATTAAGTAGTGAAATTTAAAAACAAATAAGCAAGAAAGATTTTTGTAAAAAAAACTCCAATTGCAATAGATAAAAATGAAAAGAAAAAAAAGACATAGTCTCTTAAACATGGATGGCCTAGAGCTCTTGGGCCTCATAAAAGACCCAAGTGAGCGGGATTGGAGCAACCCATGCACCTTTTTCACAGGTCGTTCGCTCTTTACTTCTTTGAAAAAAAAGTAGTAAGTGAGGCGTCGTTTGCCTTGTCTAGATTCTAGCGACCTTTGATCATTGAAATATCAAGCAAGTCTGTTTTAGACCAAGAAAAACTTATTTCAACTATATTTTGACCTAAAAAACTAAAAAACCATTATAAACACCTTATAAAACATATTTATAGCGTTTTACAATAAAAAACTAGCTCCAAAACCCACAATTAACCCAAAAATAAAATTCTTTTCAAGTTCAAATCTATCATTTTAGGCAAGTTTTAGGGGGGAAACACCTTAGATAAACTCTCCCCGTTAAAAGGAACTCATTAACATCGAAATCACCTGTTTTCGTGGCCGGAATTGATCTCAACCGAGACTTTCTCTCTCTACCATCGGAATCTAACCACTTTCTCTTTTCTCTCTCAAAGCATAGACCAAAAAATAAGAAAAATAAAGCTTGGGATCAAATTTGGATTTCACAAATTGTTAGGGACTAAAAATTTATAATTTGAAAAGTTGGAGGACCAAACTGTTTGTTTAGCTTCAAATTTAGAAATATCATATATTTTTGCCATGTTTTTCAGTATGGTTCCCTATCTTTTAATATTTTCCTTCCTTAATAAATTTGATTTAATTGGCCATCAATTTGGGCTAATAAGGATGTAATACAAGCAAAAGAAAACAAGGGACTAAAAAAATTAAATCATGAAACAGTATTTTCCCACAACTTTAGGTGTTTTTTACTGGATGATTGACTTGCGCTATGCTTGAGTCAAGTAAATTTTTTCTTGAATATAAAAAAATTATTCAAATATTGCTAATGTTTTTTTTGTAGCGGAAAAAAAATTAAATCGTGTGAGAGTTTACTTCGATGTAACCCGATTGACTAGACAAGTCAAAAAACAACACATACAACTTGTAAAAACAATATTTGACTAAATAAAATTTTAAGATGATATCTTTTCTTAATATTAAAATAACAACATATTGGATTAACCTGGGTCAACCCAGGTTAATATGTCAATTTCATGACCCGGGTTATGAAACTATGATAACCATATAGAAAGCATATCAAAATAAATTATGAAGCCTAATTCTCAATCAACCCAATGTTAAAGGATGAAATTGAAAAAATCAATTAAAAAATGATATAAAAAATAACTTGAGTTAACATGTCAAACTTGCAACCTGGGTTATAAGACCAAGATAACTCAATGAAAAGCAAATTGAAACAAATTATGAATTTCAATCCCTAACTAGCCCAATATTAAAGGATGTGATTAAGAAAGAAAGAAATCAATTAAGAAAAACATAAAAAAAAACAACCTAAGTCTATCCACCAAATCTATAACCCGGGTTATCGGACCTAGATAAATTTTTAGAAGAAAAAAATTACCTAATTTAACCCAGGTTAATATGTCAAATTCGTAACTTTAGTCTTGAGACTAAGATAATCTCATAGAGAGAGTCAAAATAAATTATAAAGCTCAATTTTCAATCACCCCTGTCGAATCTAATGTTGAACGATGAAATTTGTAAAAATATTAATTAAAAAAATGACATAAAAATAAGTCAAGTCAACCGTTAAGTATTATTTTTGGGTCATGAAACCAAGATAACCTAATAAAAACAAATCATGAAGTCTAATTCTCAATCAAACACAATATTAATTGATGAAATTGAAAAAAAAAGTCAATTAAGAAAAAGAGAAAAAATGAGTCAATTGAGTTAACCTGTTAAACCTGCGATCCAGGTCATAAGACGAGGACAGCCCAACAAAAAGCAAGTACAACTTTGAAGGACCCGTGACCCAGGTTATGAGACCGATATAACCTCTTAGAAAAAAATAACCTAATTTAACCAGGGTTAAAATGTTAAAACCCGTGACCTTGATCGTGAGACAAAGATATTCTCATAAAAATCAAATCAAAACAGATTATGAAACTCAATTCTCAACCGACCTAATGTTGAATGATAAAATTAAAAACAAAATCAATTAAAAAAAACACAAAAAACAACCCGAGTTAACTTGGGTTAACTAATTAAGTACTATTCCCGGGTCATGAGACCAGGATAACCTAATGAAAAGTAAACAAAACAAATCATGAACTTTAATTCTCAATCAAATCAATATTGAATGATGAAATTGAAAACAAATATGAGTTAACCGGGTTAACCCGCCAAACCAAGTTAACCCGTCAAACCTAGGATCCATATCATGAGAGTGTGTTAACTAAATAGAAAAAATATATAATATTAAAGGATGAAATCAAACAAACAAAAAATTGATTGAAAAAAAATCAAAGAAAAAAAAATGTAAAGCAAAGCATTATTCCAATGAATAGTACTTTGTGAAGAGGGGTACAGTAAAACTCCCTTCTCTTTTAGTTTATAGTTAACCAGACCTTCTTGTTTTTTTTTGAAATGGTCAGCATAGTTTTCTAAAAGGAGAGAAGGGAAAGGAGGGAGGGAAAACCGCCCGGCCAGAGCTCATCCACTTGACGCCTCGGCACGCGCACCTCACCACTGTGCTTGGGGTGGCGAGGTGAATTGAATGTCGCCCCAGAAAGTAGCGTTCAGTGCTGTTTTAGTGCCGCACTCGCCACCTGATTGGCACTAGTGGATTTTTATATATAAAAATACCCAATTACCCCTTACTCCACCTGATATCTACAACAAAACCATATTAAAATGATGAAAACACCCGTCCATGCAACCTTATCTTTTTTGAAATCTAAGGGTAAATTCGTATTTTTACTGTTTTAAAAAAAATAAAAGGACTGAGAAGCCCCTAAATACATGTATATTTTTTCTCTCCCAATGACATAACTGTTACTTCACTGTTTAATTTTTTAAAAATAGACAAAAGAATCCCCCACTTAAAGGTTAAAAATTTGCGCTCTAAAGGGAAAATTAGTATTTATATTGTAGCAAAAAAAATAAATGGATCATTTTATTCTTAATCATTCTTTCAATGACAAATATATCTCATGGAAAAGATAATCTTATCTTCAATTGCATATTAAACTAGTTTTTTTTTTTTTTTGCAAGAATAATTTTATTTTTATACTATTTCAATTCACAATAATCATCTATGTCTTAATGAAAAACTGAGCCCTTTTAGGTTTATTTTTATATTTTTGTAATGTGGCATTCAATTCACTATTTTTACTTTCCTCCAACCACCGACGACCTCCAGTTTTGGCTAGGATTCCACTGGGCCAGAGAACCTCAATCCCTCATAATACAAAACTCCTAAACC
>Ga0325410_1001298_pt1 | contig 27569 bp, 12 predicted proteins | sample PopdelMetagenome_16_FD_206182 | JGI IMG/M metagenome (GOLD analysis project Ga0325410, IMG submission 206182) | Populus deltoides microbial communities from Bellville, Georgia, United States - Xylem-PdIQD-R3 | ecosystem: Host-associated > Plants > Phyllosphere > Stem > Wood/Secondary xylem...
CCATTTTAATAAAGTTATTTTCTAAAATATTTTTTATTTAAAAATATATTAAAATAATAATTTTTTATTATTATTTTATATTAAAATAATATAAAATTATTTAAAAATCTAATTTATAATAAAAAAAATTAAATATTTTTAAATACACTTTTAAAACACAAAAATAAATAATATATCTGAATCTTTACTTAGCTGCTTCAATACCTACATGCAATAATCTCAAAAAACCTCATTTGTTAAGGTAAACTAATTTTATTTAATAAAAAAAACTCAATTACTCATGTAAGCTTAAGTTTAGGAACTAATTTAAGTATATATTTAATGCGTGAGTTTTTTTATTTAAGGGTCTCTATTTTTATTTTTATTAATTGAGTTAAAGAATTTTTTTAGTTTTTTTTATAATTAAGTATATGTGCTAGATTTCGTCATTTATACACTAATATGGCTGTAAAATTGACACATCATCACATGCATGTACATCAAATATACATGAACATAATAATACTTTATTTATAATTAAGTGTTTATATTTTTTTATTATTATTCAAGTGTTTGCATTTTAAATTTTTTTATCAACTTAGTGCTTTTGATTTTAAATGCTCCACTTTGAAATAGTATTTTGATCTTATTTGATAAAGTTAAGTAAAATTGTAAATTAAAATGATAAAAACTTATTAAAAATAAAAAGTAAATTTGTATAGACTACAATTGATTAGATTAAAACATTAAAAAAAAAGAATTGAAATATATATACACATTAAGGTTCATTAAAACCGAAATTTAATTAAAACTCACGTATTTTGCTAAGAGAAAAAAAAAAGTTGTGAAGGAAGGATGGTTCGGCCTTTTAGCTTGGGGCAATTACTTAAAAGGAGACCAAATTTGGTCATCAATATTTGTGCTCAATTATGAATTTTTAAAAGCAAGGTGGAAGTGACATCAAGTCAAACACTTTTATACTTTCCTTTTGATCAAGCATAGAAGCGTAGTGAGCATTATTTACATTAAAAATAAACATCATCTAGTTAAATGTTAATGATGGGGTCAAAATGCTAAGTTTTGTGTTGTTTAGGGATCAAATTGGACTCTTCAATTAGTCAAAGAGACCAAGCAATGCAAAAGGAAACATGCATAATAGGAAGAAAAAAAAACATTAGGGACGTTTTGGGCATGTTTTTTCTTGGTTATTTTATTTAGACTAATTATAGGGGTGTTTGAGAGTGTGGTAATGATTATTTTTCAAAGTACTTTTTGTTTAAAAATATATCAAAATAGTTTTATTTTTTAAAAAATTATTTTTGACATCATCACATCAAAATGATTCAAAAAAAATTTTAAAATCATTTTAAGAAAAAAATCATTTTTTTAAAAATGTCATTTGGAACGCAATTCCAAACAGCCCCTTACTAGTTACAGACATGTGTTACATTGTGGTCAGATCAAAATATTATTTAAATGTAATAAAAAAATATCCAAACCATAGAAAATAATTTGATATTTTTATTAAACTTGGTCTAGCGGGTCAATCTTGAAACCTCTTGATTTAACTCTCTGTTCAGGCCTGAGTTTAAAATTAAGCTATGTGCGATTTGTTCCGATGTGACCCAATCGACTTGACCAATCCAAAAATATATCTCTTGACCGCTAAAAAAAATTCTAAGGATGAAATTGAAGAAAAAATAATAAAATTAACATAAAAAAAACCTCTCAAACGACTCCTTGCTTAGCTTGAGTTTAAAATTAAACTATGTGGGAGTTGTCTCAACATCATTCAATCGACTTGGTTGATCAAAAGACAACTTGAACAACTGTTAAAAATATAATGATGAAATTGAGATAAAAAAAGAATAAAATTGAAAAAAAAAACAAGAAGAAGAAAGGAATGAATGAAAAAAAATGGAGCATTGAATTAAAAAAAAAAACTGCTAATATAAATAGTTCAGCTCTTAAAGATTTCTATATTTTTTTTTTAGTTTAAAAGTATTTTTTGTTTACAAATATCTATTTTACATATTCAAAATTAGTTAAGTTTATTCTCTACATTTACTTAAAAGATTACTCTCATTATAAATTTCTTTTATACCGCACATAATTTTTTTACAAATTTATCTTTCAAGTTTTTTTATTGCATTAATTAAAAGAAAAGCTAATTCACGTGGGAGAAACATTGTACATTAGGTGTGATTTATTATGAATTACAATAGCGGAACTACGTTCTTACCTCTGAGAAAAAACAATTATAACTAGCCAATGGGGGTAGATTAGTATTTTCATAAGGTTCATTTTGTCATTCTTCAATTGTTGGGAGGCATCTCTGTCTTTTCATAAACTTTTTGTACAATGGATTAACTTTATTATCCTCAAAAGCAATTTTTAACTTAACTATGGCTAGGGGCATTGGTGGTTTTTCACTTTTTTTAGAACAATGCAATGACTCTATCACCCTTGAAAGGAAAATTCTTTTTTTTTTTTTTATCAAAATGTAAGTGTATTAATAGATCAAAACTATATAGTGCTGGAGAACTAGCAAGTTCGTATACACTGATTTACAAAAGCAGGGAACAAACTCTCTAAAAAACTTTACATCAAAGTCATAGCTAACAAGCTAAAATTAGCAGACAATGATTATGTGAGGAACTATAAATTACAAGGTTCCCAACCTAACACAAAGCAAAAGCCAATACAAGTAGGCAAGAAGGCGTCTTGGGCACCAACTGAAACAGGAAACACAAAAAAGACGCCTTGGACACCAAAAAATACAAGGAGTGACAGATATGAGCATTATGCAACACAACAAAACTTCAAGAGAAACAGCAACAACCAATACGATCAGCTCAGAAGCAGTGACTATATGGACTGCAAACCGAAAAGAAGACAACATATCATAATAAAGAACATTTAGAACATCCACCAATATGTTCAACTCATAGACATTTAAGGATGATTGCGCTCATGAAAGTGCAGTATCATGTAGAATAAAACCTGAAATCTCCGAAAACAGATTCAACTAGTGTGCAAGAGTTTTTAAAAACTCTCCGATTCCTTTCTTCCCATATCAAGTAGACAACAATACTGAAGCAGACCTTTTTCATCCTGGCAAAAATGTTTTTTCCCCTGATATTAAGGCCCCGAACAGCACTACTAATGATGGCCATACCCCTGCAAGGCCGAAGCCAGGATTTCACCTTTGACCATAAGAGGGATGTCCAACTTCAAGCAAAAAAAAGGTGATTATGACTTTCTTCATGATCCGGACAGAAGACACAGCTAGCATTAGTATTAACAAAGTGTAGTCTGTCTCTTGTTCTCATCCTCCCAAGCAAAGCAAGCCAAAAGATGAAGCTATGCCTTGGCAAACACCAAGGTTCCTAAACAACTTTAACCCATGACACTAGGGTTCCTTTGAATCTCAAAAACTCATAAGCATGACCCAAGAAGGGCTCAGAAATATTGTCCTAACTTTGCATCATAGAGATCACTTCTGATTGACCTCCACAATTTGCAAGGAGTTGATCTCGAAGAGTAATAAGGGATTTCTATAAGGGAGAGGAGGTTCACTATAAAGGAACCAACCATATGGAACTATCATGCAAGTAAAAATGGTGCACCCATCTAATCCAAATTGAGTCAGTCTTTAAATGGATATTTTATAGATGTTTTGCGATGAAACAACGGTTCCTTGCCTTGATGGCATAAAGCCCTAAACCTCCTTCATCCTTTGGCAAACAAATGTGTTTCCAGGCTACTAAGGTAGACTTACTTCTGGTCGTGTTACCAATCCATAAGAAGTTCCTGCAAATGCAAGAAATTTGGTTGATGACAATATCCGACATGGGGAAAATATTAAGCTAAAATTGCACGATGCCAAAGAGAACAGATCTAATTAATTCCACCCGCCCATCATATGATAAATGCTTGCCCATCCAGCCTTGTATAACAGATTCAAGTTTATGCATGAGAGGGGAAAACTAGCTAGCAAGAAGCCTGTGGGGACTGAAGGGGACACCAAGGTATTTGAAGGGGAAGCTGCTTCAGAAAAACAAGAATCTTGAAGGATACCTTGCTTAATACTGACTCCAACTCCACCAAAATACATAGAAGATTTCCCTGCATTAATGTGTAACCCTGAGGCCTGGCCAAAGATATGCAGCTGCTCTAGAAGAATCCGAACAGAAAGTCTATTCCCCCGACATAATAGAAGAATGTCATCAACAAAAGCAAGGTGACATATATGGTGAAATGCACACTTCAGGTGATAGTGGAAGTCTGGTTGTTGAGATGTTATCTTTAGCATACGGGAGAGGTTCTCCATGCAAACAAGAAATAGATAGGGAGAAAAAGGGTCACCCTATCTAAGTCCACATTTTCCAAGGAAGAAACCATATAAACTACCATTGATAGCAACAGAAAAGGAAGAAGTTTCCACACATAGCATAACAAGATGGACAAAACACTGAGGGAAACCCAGCAAATAAAGAAGCTCTTTGAGAAAAGGCCATTGCATCAAATCAAAGGCTTTCCTGAAATCAACTTTTATGAGGCATCGTGGGGAGGTTTTCTTCCTGCTATAATGTCTGAGAAACTCTTGAGCTAGATTGATGTTACCTATCATATTCCTTCCTCCAAGGAAATTATTATGAGCTGGACCAATAATGTCTTGGAGGGCACGGCTGAGTCTTACAACAAGAATCTTTGAGATCACTTTGTAGACCACATTGCAGCATGAGATAGGCCAAAAATCATTGGCAGAGTTAACATTAGCAAATTTCAGGACTAGAGCAATAATGGAATGATTAATCTGCTTGAGAATCTTTTCAGAGGAAAAGAAATCCTGAACCATCTCACAGAAATCAGCCTCAACTATGTCTCAGGACTTCTTGAAGAAAAGAGATGAATATCCATCAGGACTAGGAGCTTTGTCATTTCCAATGTTGAAGAGAGTTTTCTTGGTAGCTTCATTGGACATAGGAGCCAAGAGAAAATCAAAGTGGGTTTCATCAAGACAAGGACTACTATGAATAACAGTCTCATCAAGTGGAGAGGTAAACGATGAAGTGCCAAGGAGGTTTTGATAAATGTGGACAAATTCATCACCAATTTCATCAATAGAGGTAGTAATAGCCTCATTACTACACTGGATGACAAGGATGAAACTTTTCATGTGCTTGTGACTCATCAAAGCATGAAAAAAACTTGAACCTCTGTCACTGTCCTTGAAGAAATTACACTTGAGGTTGAAATGATTCAACTTCAATTAATTAACCCTGTTCAGGAGAGAGATGTCATCTCTGGAATCATCAAGGAGGTATTGATGATACTCCAAATCAGCCTCAGTTCTAGCAACTCTCTCTGAGATGTGACTGAAATGAAGCTTGTTTAAAGTCTTTAAAGGACTCTTCAAAGACTTGAGTTTCCTGCACAAAAAAAACATAGAAGTACCAGCCACTGGGGATTGCTATCCTTCAGAGATTAAGCCTGCATAATCAGGATGGTCAACCCACATATTAAAAAACTTAAAGGGACGACGACTAGGGGATTTGCTGGTACCAACCTTGAAAGGAAAATTCTCGAAGCATCTTTGCAGGGGCCAATTCATCATTCCATGATGGCTTTTTAGCAATAGTTGTTTGGTCATGGGGTGATGTTGTCTTTCAACACATAAAAAATAAGTTGTTGATATGAGCACAACATGCGTCAGTGCATCAGCTACTTGTCGCTTTTAGGTGGCACGTGTGGACGACTACAATGGTGGAAAAAAAATGTTTTGTTGTGGTATTGGATGCGTCTGAGCCTTTTCTTTCTTTTTAGGCGGCACATATATAATGATGATGTTCGATTTGGTGTTGGTTTGATTTTCTTTTTTCCCTTTCACTTCTCTCCCATATGCCTCGGTTTTCAAGCTGCCCATGAAAAAAAAAAACACAACATCCCTTGAACTTCTTTTCTTTTTAGATTCAATCCCTATTTTATCTATTTTATTTGGAAAAATCACTTCAAGTTAGAAAGTTTTTTATTATTACCAATAGTGGTAACAAGAAGAACAACAATAATAATAGTGGTGGTAATGGTAATAATAATAATTATTATAATTATAATAGTAATAATAATAATAATAGTAATGATGAAACCAATAATAATGGTAATAATAGTGATAATAATTATAATGATGGTAGTAGTTTTTTATGGTGGTGGTGGTGGTGGTGGTAGTAGTATTAGGGAAGTTAATGGTAATAGTAATGTTAGTGCTAATAGTAGTAAGAAATGATAATATTAGTAGGGTTATGATAATGATAATACTACTAATTGTGATAATATTGGTAATAATAGTGATGATAGTAGTAGTAGTAGTAGTTTATTATGATGGTTGTAGTGATAGTAGTTTATTATGATGGTTTAGTGGTTATGATATCAATAATTATGGTGATAATAATATTAATAATAATTAAAATAATGATGATGATATTAGTAATAAAGATAGCAGTAGTAGTAGTAATAGTAGGAGTAGTAATAATAATAATAATATAGCAATAGTGATTGTGATAATTCAAGCAATTGTAATAATTATAATTATAATTAGTGGTGGTGGTTGTGGACCTTGTGGTTGTGGTAATAATGGTGGTGGTGGTAGGAGTTTATTATGATGGTTATAGTGATTATGATATCAATAATTACAGTGATGATAGTAATAATTGTGATAATAATAATAATAATAATAATAATAATAATAATAATAATAATTATTGTGATAGTTAAAGCAATGGTAATAATTATAATTATAATAATAATTATAGTAGTAATGATAACAATGATGATAATAAATAGTAATAGTAACAACAACAACAACAAAAACAACAATGATAGCGATATTGATAATAATATTATTAACAATAATAATAATGGTAATAATAGTAGTAATAATAGTTTGTTATAATAATAGTGGTGGTGCTTATAATAGTAATGATAATGATAATGATAATAGTGATAAGAATAAAAATAAGTTTATATAAAAAATGTGAATGTAGGATATTAAAAAGAAATGTGAAGTGTAGTATAATTATTTCATATCAAAAAATTAAGAACCAATTTATTTAGATGTTGGTTATACAAAATATATGAGTGGCTAAGTATTCATAAATTAATTTTATATTTTTAGGGTTTATTAAAAAGAAATAAAAAAATATATAAAAAAGTTAGGTCTCATCCAAGTTACACTAGGTCACCCAAGTTTCAGGTTAACTTGACGGGTCACCCGGGTTTGACCAAGATAGTTGCAAGCTTGGGTTTTTATGATTTGAAACTCAACCAGGACCCGAGTTAACTCACTAAATTGGATTGTTTTTCATAACTATACTTAAGTTACAGTTGAAACCTAAAATTAAAAATAAAATAAAAAAGAGAAAATAAATGGTAAATGACACTCAATTAAGTTTGAGATTAAAAAATATTAATTAAACAAAAGTAGAGGTCATTACTTAATACATTTATAAAGGTCCCAATATTTGTTTTTTGAAATAGTAACAATTCACTATCAGTTAGAATATTTGACTTGTTGATATTGGCACAACCAATTGATCGATTGGTTACTACTAAATTTCCCTAGTGTCTTTAACGGTCAAACAAATGATTGACTGGTTTGATTGACTGAATTAAACAATAGTCAATTTCACTATTCCTCCTATTAATCAGTTGACCAGATCATTTGGTAATCCAAAACGGTAAACCGATTTGGGCATCATATCATATATTAGTTTTTTTAGACTAATTATATATTTACACAAACTTATACCAATCAATACAAAATCGATCCAATCATTTTAAACCAATACTCAACTCAAATGAGTCATGACTCGTTCATTCACTTATTATTATATCATCTCTCATTTTTCATTGATTTCAAGTTAGCAACAAATGAAAATAACATATACTAATAAACAACAATAAAAGTTAAGCATTCATGTTTAAAACAAAATAATATTACAATCCAAAATACAAGTAATATACCTAATCTATAAAAAAAGAAAAAGATAAAGTCTACTCCTAGCGTGAGTATGATAACATACAATACATCAACTAAGGAATATCTAATGAATAGTTAAAACATTAAAGAATACAAATAAATATCCTATTATTATGTGATAATCCTTAACCTATTATCTACATCAAACATCATAATATCATTAGTCACCCATGACCCGGGCCCACTGAACGATGTTGATACCAATTCACCGGGTGTCATTAGCTTGCAGTCCATTGGATAACTAATCAAGTTTTAGTACATATTGATGTCAATGTATTTGCATTGACATCATTAGCCTTCCCCATATTCCAGAATCAGTAAATCAAATCTCTAGTAAATGCTGATATCAATTATCATCATTGATATAATTAGTCTTCTATACTAGAAATGATTAATCAATTTCGGTAAATACCGATACCAATGATCATCATTATTATCATTAGTCTCTCATATAAAAAATGACTAATTAAATTCAGGAAAACACCGATACCAATGATCATCATTGGTATCTTATATCGGGAACGACTAATCAAATTCTCAATTCTTATTTCTCTTTTTCTTTATCCACCAAATTATTTATTTTTTAATGCCACTTTAAAAAGTTATAAGGAATTAAATTAGCAATTATACTTGTGTATTAATTTAAATAGGATAAGTGTTAGACACTTACCTGCCACACCTGATGTCCCAGCTCCTACTATAGACTATGGTCTGCTCGCAGTAGTATCCCCTGTCAATACAAGTTAACTCCATCATCATTATATCTAACTTCCATTCTTTCCTTGTAATTTAATATCCACCACACACAATTAGGCTAAAAAACACATTTTCATGATGATCTCATATACCATTTACATTAATTATCCTCTCATTTTATGCCTATTTGGCCAAACCTATGCATAAAAAGAGAGGTAAGATTTTTCTTCACTTTGTCTCATATTGACACTTGACCAATTGTTTAATCACCATAATAAACGTGTTTCTAGCGTTAAACTACCTATTTAAACCATTATCTCTAACCTAGTTTTTCCATAATACAAAATAATGCACGGTTCATTAAAATCCATATTAAAACTTTAAATTAAGCTTGGATTAGGCTTCCTCACCTCTTAAACACAAAAAATTTGGTAGAAAATGGTAAAAAAATAAGTTCCCCTTCACCTTTTTCTTCCTTTCTTTTCCTCTTCAAAACAGTCCTTCTTAAGTAACAATTACCCTATAATTTGTTCAATTTCCTAGCTTAGATCTCCTTCCATCCTCTTTTTTATCCTTTATTTCATGTGTTTAGATGAGATTTTTTTGAAGAAATTTTGAAAAAGATTTAATAAAACTTCTCCCTCTCTTATTCTCTAAATGGGCAACTTAAGAAGCCAAATGTGCATTTATACTAGTCAATATCTTGCAATTTATGATAATACCCTCCTTTTTTATTTTGAGTGTTTTCATTTAAATGGTTATCTTATCTCATCAACCTTCTAAAAATAAATCGCGTCTAGAAATTTTGGTCCTTAAAACTCCATATCTAACTATTTATCACTGTTATATATATCTTTTCAAATTAATCAAGTTTATCATCGAGTCAATTTTACTCAATTAATATATTTAAATTAAATTTTTTTTCAAAACTAGGGGTTTACATTCTTCTCTCCTTTAAATCCCTGAAATTTTAAATCCATACCCGAGTCTAAGAACAATTTAGGATATTTCTTCCTTGTAAAGTCTTGAGAAATTATAAATAAGATGATTGAGAAACATGATAAAACTTTAATAAGAAAGATTTAATAAGGATAAATTAAATAAAATATTAGGATACATTGAATGAATAATTATAGATGATAAAAATGATTCAGGAAATTAACTTGGAGAGGTTGAAAGTATAGCCACAAATCAGTACAAGAAAACACCGGAAATAAATTTTGATAAATCCAAACAAGGGCTAGGGTCATTAAAGGGGAAAGGTATAAATAATTATGTGGTATGCATGACGTTGAATGACAGATCTACGTCTTGGATTGAGAGGGTTTTGAGTTTAATCATAAGATTATGATTTTTAAAGGAGTTGAAACTTAGTATCATGGTCATTAGAAAACCTATGTTCTGCGAGAGTCTAGGTAAGGGGACTAATTGTGCAAGGGGAAGACACATCACCCTTAATGCACCCTACCTATGATAAGCTGCATTGTTGATTGATTGGTATTCTAAGTATTGTTTTTATTCGTTTGTCTTATCTAAAGTTCGAGATAGATCTCTCTTTGTAAGAAAGTCTATATCTTATCGGATTAAATCCTAACAATTCCAGGGCTCAAATTTTAGCATTGCACTTATTTCCTACTTCGTATCTTTAATATTTGAGGATATACTTTATAGTGTAATTTTATATCCTCAAATAATAAAGTCTACAGCTAGTTCCTAATGTTTATCCTTATTAATTCATTTAATTTAATATTTGGAGTATGCATTACGTTATTAAACAAATGAGTTTTTATGGTATTTTTGAGATTTTGGCCAAATCCTAATGGATAAATCATAAACTGGTATGATATCCGTTTTGGTATTTTTAAAACATGATAAAAATGCACCTTTATTTTTAGAAAATATGCATGAAAAACCTTTAGAATTTAGCCGTATGCATGAAAACAAAACATATTTTTGTATTTTTTTAAATGACCAATTTTTTGAATTTTTTGGATTTTTTGAAATTTTGGAGAAAAATCAGGTATTTTTAATACCGGATTTATATTTTACAGTGTAAGTATACAACCCAATAGTAAGAAAAATTATTAGAAAAATACGCAAGTAACCCACAAATAATTTCAAAATGGTCCCTGAATTGTTTTGAATTTTTTGAACTTGTTTAGGGCCTGTTAAAATAAAGACAACCTAAATCTGGTATTTTTAAAAAAGATCCTTGATATTATTTTTTATTTTTTTTCCAGTAGTGTTGAGTAAAGGGGAAGTTTGGTTTTGGTTTTCGTTGTTTTAGTGCCGGAGGGTGGATGTTTGTTTGAAGTTGAATGTTGTTTTTTGGCTAGTTAGGTTGGCTGAAACATATGAGATTTTTTTTTCTCTCTCCTTTTAGTTTTCTCTTTCTTGAGTTCCTTTTTGGTTTTGTTAAGGGTAGTGCCTTATAGCATGGAGTGGTACCCCTTTTCTTTTTAGTGTTCTTCCAAGATTGCTTTTATAGAGGTTTTGGAAGATTCTCGACTTCCCTTTCTTTGTTATTGATTTGTCACCACTTTATCTCTTCCCTTGATTTAATTATGATATAAGGGTAGCTTGTTTTTTGGCCCCTTATAATAGTGAATTTGGTGTTGTAAAAGGAGTTGTTTTATTTTGTGTGGGTACGGATCCAGAGGACATGGTATGCAGGGGTAAATCCTTTTGTCTAGTTTAAGGGAAGGCTGGGAGAGGTGCAGTAAGGCTGCCATTCTTGGTGCTTCGGTTAGGTAAAGGTTCAAAATAATCAACAGTGCAGCAAAAAACAACGTCATTTCTTTTCTTTCTTTTTATAATTAACTTTAAACAAAACGACATAGTTTTATGTAAAATATATCATTTCACTTAAATCAAAATGATGTCGTTTAGTTCCCCTTCCACCCCAAACCTATTTAAACATTCTTAATTCAAATTTAGTCATCAAATAGTTGAAGTTCTGTTATTAACACCTTCTGTTGAGCCTAATTCCAAAAAATCTTTTAATTTTATCCCTGGCATATTTTATTGAACCCTCAGCCTTTAACGCTTATTACACTATGTTCCTTGATTTTGTATTTGGTCAATTTGACCATTAATTAACTTTCAAACTTTTATTTTTTTAATTTCACCTTTATTTACAACTGAATTTGGCCCCTAGATTCATGTACATTTTGTAAAAAGGTTTTTGGTCTTGAACTTCTTCTATTTAACCCTTGATTGACCCCCAAACTTTGATTTTTTTTTTTTAATTTTACCCCCGATTTCACTCGATTGAGCTTGTAAGAATTAAATTTGGTCCTCCAAAATTCCAATCTTCTCAATTAAATCCAAATTTATTTTTCACCAATCAAGTCCCTAATAAAATTAATTTGACTTATTAAAAGTCTAATTAAGTTTTTGTAGTTAACCAATTCTTTTAATCTGACCAAAATTATTTCTTAAACTTAATTAAAACCTTTAGTTGGAACCATGATTAAATCAAATTGGCCTTTTAAAAATCTAATTAAGTCCTCAGGCTTAATTTTTATGCAAACTCGTTTAATAATAATTTAATTTAACCCTGAATCTGCATTGTCTTTCAATCTTAAGTATAGTTGGGTTCCTGATTTTGTTCATAGTCTCTATTTGGTTCCTTCATACATTTAAAACCTTTGTCAACCTGTTCTTTCCAAGTTGCCAATCCTTTTTTTTTTCATTTCTTCATTTTTATTTTTATTTTTATTTTTATTTTTGTTAATTTTTTTTTACTTTTAAAGAAAAAGACAGTTTTGGAGGAAACCTAAGATTAGGTTACGATAAAAAGTCTTGTAAGATACTTTAGATAATAAGCTTGTAAAGAAGAAAATATAAGAGATTGTGCATTTTTCCAAATCAAGAAATAATTAATCATTTTTTCAGAATGATGAGATATTCACAGATACTTTAGAGAATGACAAATCCTCAACAAAAGAGTCAAAAGTTAGAGCTTAAAAGCGCACTCAGAAGAAAATAGAGCCAAAAGCATTGTGTAAAAGATATATGGCTAAAAAACTTATTATCTGAAAAATGAGAGCTCAAAAGTGCACTTAGAAAGAAAGAGATATGGATAGAAAACACGCTATCTAATAGGCAAGAGTTGGAAAGCACACTTAGAAAGAAAGAGATAGGTGTAGAAAGCATATTATCTAGCAAGTGAAGGCTAGAAAGGTTTACTCAGAAGAGAAGAGATATGGCTCAAAGACACACTATCTAAAAGAGTTAAAAATGGAGATTTTTTAACGACAAGATTGAATTTGAGATTCCTGATGATAAATTTCTTGGTGTTTCCTAATTGTAGGGATGACACTTATCCTTCCTGATGGCATATTGAATTTTTTCTTTCCTAATGGTAGGGTTTGAAATGGTGGATTCTTGATAATTAGGTTTAAATAGGAGGTTCCTAATGACAAGGTTAAATTTGAAGATTTCTAATGACAGGGTTAAAATTAGAGGTTCCTGGTAACAAGGTTAAAATTAAAGATTCTTGATAACACAATTGAACTTCTTAGTGTTTCTTAATTGTAGGGCTAGCACCTATCCTTCCTGATGGCAGGGTTGGAATGGAGGATTCCTAGTAACAATGTTAAAATTGAAGATTCCTGATAGCAGGCTTGAACTTTTTGGTGTTTCTTGATTACATGGCTAACACCTGTCCTTCCTGATGGAATGGTTGGAATATAGGATTTTTTTATAACAGGGTTAAAACTGAAGATTCATGATTATAGGGTTGAACTTCTTGGTGTTTTTCTCATTGCAAGGCTAATATATGTCCTTCCTGATGTTGGACTTCCTGATGGTAGGGTTGAAACTGAGAATTCCTGATGACAGGGTTAAAAATAAAGATTTCATGATGACAGGGTTGAATTTGAGATTCCTAATGACATGGTTAAAATTAAACATTTCCTGATGATAGGGTTGGATTTGAGATTCCTAATGACAGGGTTAAAATTCTTAGTGTTTTCTGATTGCAAGGCTGACACCCGTCTTTCTTAATGGCACGGTTGGATTTCATTGAGGATTTTTCCTGGAAATTTTTTGCAAAAAAAAAATGCAATGATGATATAAATTAGCCTTGTGATACGACCCAAGCAAGGTTAGATTCGGATTTTGGTGTGAAATTCTCTACCGTCTAGTTTTATGCTATTGAGTATAACTCCACATCCAACCGTTGGATCAAGTTGAAACTTTACCAGAAGATTCCAGAGGTATTTGTCTATGTTATGGTAAATGTTCAGGTGAATCAGAGTTTGGAATGGACTTACAATTTAGGTTAGAATAGGTTATGTGAATTTTGTTAATTACTTCCTTTTGACCTGTGGACTTTCTATTTGGCAATGATCTTTTTTTCTAAAAGGATGTGGCAGCTTGTTTTGGGAATTTTCTAGGTTCCATAAGAATCTTTAATGAGTTGCAACATAATTTCCAAGAGTGACAACGATTCATTAATGTTCCAAAATCCTTTTTTCTTATAAGGATTTCTTATTCATCCTAGCTACACAAGGAAAGAAGGGCTAATGCTATTTAATGACAGATTAATTATTTTTATTATTTTCTTTCATGTTTGGGCTTAATTAAAACCTTATTTTAAGCTAGGATCCAAGACTTGTTTGGATCAGGTTATTGGCTTTTCTGTTTAGGGTTTTTAGTTCAGTTTTATATGTGGGTCAGTTCAGCCCATAGGGGTAGATCCATAGGGTTAATTTTAAGAACTATTTAAACACATGTAATCTAAATTTTGACAGCCATTGATGAATATTACTTCTGAATTATTCAGTTTTAACGTGTGAGAGTGATTCTTGTATTCTTCAGTTCTTGAATGAACTGAATTTGACTTATCGAAGTTTAATTGGCTTCATGACATCATTCTACTTCATTCTAATAGTGTTGGTGCCTTGGAGGCAGGTTTCTATTGTGTCACATTCCTATTTGACCTATTTCGGCTTTCCGGAATCAGATCTTAATCTTGATTATGGGTTGTGTGACCACGTGATCACGAGGTTCACATCAACTGATGACATGCATGCATCCTTACCTGGTTGGAAATATAGGCCCCTCTTTTCTTTGCCATGCTTGATGGACAGAGTTTGTAATTCTTGAGATGAGTTCTTTTGGTCATTTGACTATTTAACCTATTCGAGTTTTAACCAATGTGGTTAATGTGTTTGACTGTTTTTTTGTTGCACAACTTAAACCTTATATAACAAATAAAGCTCCACTCAGTTGACAATTATTAGTTGACAAACATTTTAGTTATGATGTTGCCCCTCTAGTCGGATGGTGTCCCCAATCATGGTAGTCTTGTGCCATTGCCCACTCAATAATTATTTTATCAATAATAGTTGCAAATTGCCCCCCAACTTGATCATGTTGTGTGCAAGCTTTCAACATCTATGAAAGTGCACTCATATGCTAACATCTTTCAAGTGTCATGGTTATCTTTCAAAGGGTAAAATAGACATTTTAGTCGTGGAAGATGCCCCCCCAAGTGTAGCATCGCTAATGGAGTTCATCAAATCATAGATTGTCTTTTAGCAACATTGTCCTCAGTTGATCTAATTGTGCTCATTCTTCTACTTCTCATCAAAAGCATTTGTCACTTCCAGAAGCTATTCATAACTTTGATGGATTTCGTTAAATCATCATTTGATTATGTGCTTATTTGCCCTAGCTAATTTGGATATTATATGTTATCCTCTCAGGGTCCACTGTATTGCCCCCTGACTACTTAACTTTTTAAGGATGACTCACAAAAAGAGTCAATATTATTTTTGTCAAGAACTTTGCAAACTCGATCAATGACCCTTTTTGTTTGAGAATCACTTTCTTGTGAGATCAACTCGTAAATTTTAAGGATCATGTCTATTTAAGTCTAATCATTGTAAAGAAATCATAAAATGTAACTTTGAAAGTGTTTTCTTTTATTGTAACCCCAAGACATGTCATTCATCACTAAGATGGATCTTTTATTCATTTTTGGTTGAGAATTGACAGGGTAATGGTTAAGAAAGAAGTGTTAGCTCAAAATTGGGTTATCCATGGTCCAAATGAATTTGTTTAAAAATAGAAATTTACTCAATGTAAACTTTTTGTTTTGAATTTCTTACAATTCCTAAGGGGTTTAATCTTTCTTTAGGAAAAATGTTATTCGGTCTGGTAAAGATATATGATGAGGTGATCTTTTGTTTTAATGGCTTTCAAAGCAAGAGGCTTGAGTAAAAACTCAAGGTTTTGTTTGAGAAACATTTATCTCTTTTTAGCACTTATTTATCAGTATGAATAATGACAAGTAGTTCTATTCATGACATGAGAAGAAGTTCTTCTGCATTTTGAGACCGTTGTTTATAAGTTCAGTTACTTACTTGTTTGATTAGGAAAAACTTTTAAAAGCACCTAATGAGGCTATGACCTTTGGCTATGAAAGAAAATGATTTGTAGGCTTAAAAAGTGTTTCAAGGTTTTAAAGACTTAGGATCATTGTTATTGTATCGTTCTTTTTTTCATCATGTTTCTTTGATTCATACTTTTTTATTGCTTTGGTGGGGCCTCCTCATCTTATTTCGACCTTGACTTGGTCTTTTCTCTTTTTTTTTTGCATGCCCCCTAACATTTGAATTTCTTGAGCTCTTTGGTTTTTTCATAGCCTCTCCTCAGTCTTTTATCTTTGAAGTTTTGCTTGCCCCTCAGTGTGAAGTGTGATCTTAGTCAGGATCGAGTCCTGATATTTGGAATATTCATTTGCTCCCAGTATAGAGTGTGATCCGAGTCAGGGTTCTTACGAAGAAAAACTTATTCAGGCTCAATTAGAGACCACAAAAGATATATTTTTAGAATATAAAGATATAAAAAAAAATGGTCTTTCATCATTTCAAGCACAAGCGGTTAGAATCGATAAATTTTATCCTCTTTTAATGTAATGGTTTGAAAATTTTACAAAACACTTATGTTTTTATGAAATAATAACTAGCAAATCAAACTATATGTAATTACATATATAACTAAAATATGGCCTATGAGATATAGGGTGTGAACTTTTTGTGCATTTTTCATGTCTTGGTTCAAAACTGTTTCGTCACTTCAAAAAGTGATTTGCTTTAATGATTCGTTTGCCACCTTATAAAAGGTGTCTTGTAACGGCCTGTCCCAACATACTGTATGTTGTCCGCTTTGGGCCTACCAGTCCACCCATTACCAGGGCTTCCACTCAGGTTCCCCATTACGGTTTTGTTCTTGCAGCCACGCATGGCCCCAAAACGCGTTCAACATGTTAGCAATCAGCACCACTAATAAGGCCAGTTAGCACTCCCTCACCCGCCGATGTGGGATATTACAATCCACCCCCTTAAGGAGCCCGACGACCCCGTCAGCACAACCGGACAGCTAGTGAGGTAGGGTCTGATACCAAATGTAATGGCCTGGCCCAACATGCTGTATATTGTTCGCTTTGGGCCTCTTAGTGCACCCATTACCAGGGCTTCCACCCAGGTCCCTCTCACGGTTTTGTTCTTGGCAGCCACACATGGGCCCAAAACGCGTACAACATGTTAGCAACTAGCACCATTAATAAGGCCAGTTAGCACTCCCTCACCCGCCGATGTGGGATATTACATGTCTAAACGCTGTTTTAAGAAAACATCGAATTATTTCTGAAATTAAAAGGCAAATTCATTTTTTCATGATTATTTTGGCAGTAAATCTTTTTGCAAAAACTAATAGAGTCATGGAATCAGTTATAAAGGTCAATTTTATGATTTTTGAAATCATAAAGATTGCCTTCTAGTGTTTTGCATGACGCATCTTAGGGTTGGATCATTTCTGCCATTATATTTATCCAATCATGGACAATAATAAAATACCAAGTTATTACTTTCACAAAAAACATCTCCTCATTCAAAACAACAAAGAGAAAAAAAAAGGTTATATTTTGTTAACATTTTTCAATCACTTGTTATGTTGAGGATGACCTAGTGGCTATGTGGTAGATATTGTTATCCTTCACAAACTCAACTTGTCCCTTACTTACTAGCTTTTGGACTTGATATTTGAAATTCTTGCAACTTTTGATTGAATGGTTGAGGATCCCATCATGATATTCACACTTCTCATTTAGATTGTACTGCTTAGGGAATGGTGGTTTTATAAGATCTGATGGAGCTGGGTAATATGTTTGGTGTTCAAGAGATGCTAATAAATATCTTTGAGTGGTAAAGGTATATCAATATTTGATAATGGTGTTTGAGTAGCCAATGATACAATGAGATCCGATCGAACAAGATTTCTAATTTAAGAGCCATTTCCCAAGTCATGTCTTATCATGATTTTAGAGTTCATGGTTGGACCTTTGATTTTTCCTACTAGACAGGTAGTTCAATTCTTTTTGGCCACGATTACTAGGTTAGTAAAGTGTTGGGCTCCACTTCCAATCAAGAACTCAAAGTAAAGTGTCTTAAAAGTGTTGGTAAACAAGCTTACCATCTTTTTTTCTAGTAGTGGAGGATGTACTTGCACAACTCGATCCCTTCACCTTTGAGTATACTTTCTTATGGTTTCTTTCTCTCTTCTCTAGAAGCGACAAACTTGATCTATCAAGAGCAATATCCATATTGTATTTATATTGCTTGATGAAAGCATCCACGAGGTATTTCATTTCCAGATCTTTATGTTGTCTTATCTCATGTACTAGCTTAGTGCTGCCCCCACTCAAGCTGTCTTGAAAGAAATACATCAATAATTTTTCATCGTGCACTACTTCTGCTATTTTGTTACAATAAGACTTGAGGTTGGTGATGATTCAATCAGGAAGGAAGATTCTCGCCATGTTTCGGGCTTTCCTTGCTAATGAGAGGTTAACCCATTGGTAAGGTTACTGAGTTTCGGTGTACTTTATGAACTCAAGCACACGAAAGATTTTTGGTATAACTACATTCAGAACTAGGCACATCTTTGCAGCTTGCACATGATCATACAAATCCACTCCTTCAATAGCCCATACTCTTGCTTCTAACAATACTATCTTATTATAATCAATGTCCTCAGAGGAATTTGTCTTGAGCATTTCATTAGCGAATGTATCTATAACTGTTTGGGTCGATACATGTATTATTGACTGCACAAATGCTATATTGCACTAGGGTTTTTGACCCAATCCACCCATCCTTTCTTTGGGCTGAATTATTGCCTAAGTGTGAACAAAAGTCATAAGCTGATTTGACGGAACTTTACTAGAGATGTTTTTGAGTGTTTGCTCGAGCAAGTTAGCGATGTAGGCTAATTAACCTTTATGGAGTTCAACTCCTTTTACAAGTAAACATCATATTGAGTGTTTTCTTAATCTTCCATGTTTAGTTTTTGTCTAAATCGGGTGTTGGAAACTCTATAAATTTGGACTTTCTGGGACCTATGTTTCAACATGTATATGTTGTGAAACCCTAAAAAATTTATAATTTAAATATACGGATATGTAACCTGCCATATAAACGTAAGACTGAAAGTGATATATAATGGAGGGGATGACCTCCCTAAAATGAATTTTGTTTTAGAATTCTTAAAGACAAAGAAACTGGTAACGTGTTTTGATGGATAAAATAATGAGTGAAATGACAAAATGTTTATAAGAAATAAGTGAGGTAATAAATGAATACATTCCAAAATAATAAAATGACCTTAAAAGTTTAGAAGGATAACTGATATTATTTTATATGAAGATTGAACAAGAAAATTTAGATCGTTGACGAAAAGTCATGAACTGGCCAATTTTACATTAGAAAGCAGAGCTCTCAATCCAATCAACGGATCGGGATAAAATTTTGCATGAAGTCTATTAATATGTTTTCCTACCTTGGTGAAAGATCTCATCCCAATGGCAGGTTGGTAAAGACTAGCGATTTAAGCAGAAACAAACCAGATAGTTTACATAAAAAAATAAAATAAAATACATAAATACATAAATGAGGGACATAATTATAATTAGGGGAAAATATGCCTTTAAAACAGCAAAAGGCCACCAGTTCAAAAAAAAAAGAATAGAAAAGGGATGAGAGACAGTAGAGAATTCGTCTAGAGATAGGTGCACAATTTGGAGGAACCAATAATGCTCCAGTGACCATATCTCTGGATCCACTGTTGGATCATGTTGATTTTTGGATATATTGTTCTTATCACACTCCTCTACAAACTAACCGGGGGGATTTGAAGGCATATAATCCTTTTGACAGAAATCCACATTGGAAGTTTCCTGGAAAAGAAAAGGAAATACACCTGCAGGGTAGTTTTGGTCGCCAGCCGATTTCTCTCTCTTCCACCGTTGGATCATGCCTATTTTTGGATATGTGGTGCACCTAGATGTTGCCCTCATTATGGACGATGGAGATCAGAAACGCTCCGGCAGGGTGTCGTTCATGTTGAACAGTAGCTCATCCATTTTCAGGTTAGTTCAGTTTTATTCAGATCTATAGAGATCCAACCGTTGGATCATTATGATTTTGAAATATATGTACACAACTCAATGATATATATTCTGATCGTTGGCTTCAAGCAAATAATTAGAGGTGGATGACTTATTGCTTTTTTAATATATTGCCAGTCTTAGTAAAACTTTAGGAAGCTTGATTTAATTATATGTTTTGATGAAATTAGAATTTGTGTGGGTGTAGGGTTATGTAAGATGTAATGGTAAAATATGTTCTTGTTATTAATGATGTTATAGATTAATTGTGTTAGTAAAATGTGTTAGGGAAGTTTTGAAATTTGGATAAAGGGACATTGAGTTTGTTGATTTAATGGATATATATATTTTTAGGCATTAAAAAGGATTGGGTCATCCCTCACCATGAATGAAGGCATTTGGCCAAATGAAGAAGAAATAAGGAGATAAGACTTTGATTCATTTTCTATGTAAATTAGGTATGTATGCATTTATGTGTATAAAGAAAATTAGGAATTGTGTCAATTCAACCAAAAATGAAAATCTTAAACTTGAGTTTAATTCAACCTAATGTTATGGGGATTTTTATGGGATTGTGGTTTGTTGAATGCCAAATGAATTGTGTTATGTTTGAAATAATATATTAATGTGAGGAAAATTTCATTTTTTGTGGAATTTTAAGGTTGTTCAAATGGATAATAAAAGGGAAGGAAAAGGTTAAATTAAGGCATATTGAATTATTTTGAGTTATTTTGTTAAATTTACTTAAGGTGAAGTAAAGTGGACTTATGAAAAAGAATTGAAAAACTCATCATGAAAATAAAAAAATAAAAAAATAAGGTCATTTAGCCAAGAATTGGTTTGATAAAGAAAGTGAATTAGTTTCAATGGTATGAATAAATGTAAGGATGTGAAGTTACTAAGTCTGTACATGATGGGTTGAGTAGACAAAAAATAAAATAAAATTGTTAGGCCATGTTTAAAGATATTCAGTCTGGAAAGACTAGTCATGAAAGGAAATGAAATAAATGAATAAATATACGAATGCATGTGTCATGCGATTTTAAATTTAAATGAATTTTAGAATGGAATTTTCAATTATGGTGGAGTCATATTTGATATGTATCTTTAATGATACAAGAGAGATTGCAGGATCTGTTCAATAGTATGGGACTTTTGCGCGAGTGCAAGCATTAAGTAGGTGTCTTACACCTCAAACTTTTGTTTTTTTTTTTTTACAATACTTGTTAGAGTTAAATAAATGACATTTTCTATAAATGTACTTGTGGTTGTGAAATTGTAAATGTTTATGTCGAGGAAAATATAGTGGACTAGTTGACTTGAATATAGTTAGTGACGCTACTGTACTGACTGCCGAGTTAGATGCGTAATAACAAAAATGAAGTGTACTGATTTTAAGGTAGTAAATTTATGGTATATTATGATTTAATTATTGATGCTCAATTTATATATGTATACTGATGATGTGTATGTGTTTAAATAATTTATATGAAGGAAGTAGATGTTCGACACCTTGGAGTAATTAATTAGTTTATATTTTTTTTATTGCAGAAGAAATTTTATAGATTGTAAATTCTAGTGCTGGTTATTGGAAATAATGCCATGTTGAACGGGCAAGCTTTGAAAAAATTATTTCCTGGTTACTAGAAATAATACCCTGGTAAATGGACAAGCCTTGAAAATTATTTTCTGGTTACTGGTGAATGGGCAAGCCCTGAAAAATTATTTCTTGGTTAATGGAAATAATGCCTTGTTGAATTATTTCCTGGTTACTGGAAATAATGCCCTGGTGAATGGGCAAGCCTTGAAAATTATTTTCTGGTTACTGAAAATAATGTCATGTTAAATGGGCAAGCCATGAAGATTATTTCATGAGTACTGGAATTTATGCCTGGTTGAATGGTCATGTTAAGAAAATAAATTTACGAATTAATGGGGTAATCACTCGATGTAAAATATTTTAATTTTAAAACTTTAAAATTAAATATGCTGGTTTGTGAGAGACACTCTTGATATTTTTATTTTAGTAGATTTATCTCTACGTCTAGAAGAGAATTTATGAAAATTAGATATTTCAAAAAGAAAATAAGACAATTTATTCGATGATATGAAAGTCACTTTTAATGTATATGAATAGTTAGTCTTAATCAATTACTTATTGAAATGTGCAATTTTTTTAATCATGTTTAATGCGATTATGTTTTTAGGTACTTCGCACCCTCGATCTGAAAAGTAGATGCTTGGATAAATAATTTTGTTATGCGATTAATGTAATTGGAAAAACTAATATTTTGTTGTAATATACTTCCATATCTAAAAATTATAATGTTTAATTTATTATCATGTGTATGATGTAATTTATAATGTTATTATTATTAAGTTGAATTATGTTTGGTTTTATATATGTTTTGAGCACAAATACTTAAAAAAGAGAAGAAAAGAAAAGAAAGAGACGATGCATGTTATGAATTTTTCTGATTTTATCATAGTGTTCTATAAAAAATAGAATTGAGATATTGAAATATGCTTGAGTTTTGGAAGTCCAAATGATTGGATGAATATTATGATTGATGTAACAGGTTGAGAAATGATTGAATCGATAACTTGATATCTAAAGAATACAAAGGAAATTTTGCCGAAATTTAGGAAAATAATATATATATTTTGAGTTTACAAGTTGAGATTGTTACACGGCCAAAATTTTGGTAGAAATTTGGTGGAACCGGTATATTAAAAAAAATTACCTGAAAATTTCCAATGTATCGCGGATGTTGGAAATCGGGGTTGTTACATATGCACTCATGACATTTGACCTCAAAGCATGAATGCATATGGATACAAGTGTATGTACACGTACATCGAATATGGATTAACTTGTTCAAAGAGCTAATCCATGACTTCTTTGTTAAATACGGGAAAAAATCTATAGTCTGATGAATCTGAAAAGATTTTTTCAAGTCCTAATCTGTTTAAATCCCACACATATTAGAGAGTACAAAACATAAAGGTGGGTTTGAGCCCTTTTCATTTAAAAAAGACAAAATGGTTTTTATGTGCGGTAATTTCTCAGCCTTGGTCCTTAGGCAATTCCCCCAGCTAGTTACTTCATCTTAGATTTTTGCTTGTATTCATAAAAGTCATGGTTTTAGCTGAGAAAATCCTACGGAGTTTAGGATTTTTGATCAGGTCTACCTTGATTCAAAATAAATTATTAGGTAGTCCATATTCTAAGGGCGAGTTTTAGCCACTACATAAGGGTTAGGCTTACTATCTAGTCTCAAAAGGGTCTATGATCTGCCCAATTATCACTTCTTATTAAGGCAATATGAGAGCTTACAAGGAATTGTTGGATCACAGTATGACCGTCATTACCAAGTAAACGCTCAACTGATAGTTGGGTGTTTTATAAATCTAAACCCCGACTGAAAGTCATGAGGCAGACCGTTACTTCTCCGCCTAACCTAGACTTGAGTTTATTCTCAAAATTAAAATATATGAAGGCATTAATCAATATCTAATGTATTTATTCATGAGCAACATATACAAAAAATGCATTCTAAAATTAAATTACACAGACCAACAAAATAAACAGGGTAGCAAACAATCAAATAAACAAAGCCCAGTCCAACTAGGAAGTCCTTAGTGGAGTCACTGTGACTACGACCAGAGATATGAGGTTAAGTGTAGTGTCTCAATTATAAGCACCTTATAATTGAGCTTGAGGTAGTCATCACCAGCTGTTGAGGAGTTGCTTGAAAAACAAATTGGTTCTTTAAAGGTCGAAATGGAGACAAAGTATGAAGAACGAAGTAGGTAGCAATGGGAGGAGATGATGACATATATGTTTAGTCATTATCCTCCCTCTTATGGATATCTATGAGATTCTCCTCCCCATCTATCTCCACCTCCAACTCCACATGAAGCTCCAATTTGTTTTTAATATATATAGACATTTATAATTGATTTTTATAAATTAATAATATAAAATATGTTCTTCAATTCAATTTAGCTGTTTGATGTTGTTTAATGTGAAATTGTTTGATAGTATTTAAGAAAAAAAATTACTACAATACCAACAAAATCATCGATGGACATAAAAGTTTTGTCAATTATTCTGTCGATATAATAGGTACATTTTCCTCAGATAATTATAATGAGTTGTGAACTGTTTTGATATAGACCAATGGATTTACCAATAGAACATATTTGTCGGTGATTTTATCGGTCAATTCATCGATCATGCACGATATATTACTAACAATTAGTTCATTAATGATCCGTCAGTAATATTTACCGACAAAAAGGTCAACAGAAAATGGATGATGCTTATTTTTACCACAAATGTGAATATTTTGTTGCTTTATCCATTGAAATTTAAATCACCAATTGAATTACTGATGCATTTGAAATCCTTGATGAGACACTTATCGATGACACATTTCTATCAGTAAATCCATTAGTGATTTTTATATCGATGGAAATACAGTTTTTACACCAATGGAATATTTGTAAAGCAATATTTTTGTTGTGTTCTTCCATATCATGTTCATATATTTTAAACCTAATAATTTGTTTTGGTTTGCACGCTGCATCATGTTTGTAATGTCAAAAATATCCTTGCATTAAATTGATGCTCAATTTTATAAATTAAGATTTAATTTTATCAATTAAAAAATTAGAACATGTACCAAATTTAACACAAAAACAAAATAACATCCTTTTATTATTTTTACTCTTCATTGGTCCTCAAAAACTACACTTTGATCCTTCAGGTTTTTACTTTTATTTTTTTCCTCTTTTTTTTGGAGTTTCACATTTTAATCCAAGATTTTATTTGGTTTATGTTTCAGTCCCTTGAATTTAAGAGGAGACAGAGTCACTAAGAAATTAGTGAGTAGATAAAAAGTCATTGATTAATCAAATTCAAGTCACCCAAAATACCAATTTGTATGACAATGGGTTCGTCTTAGAGAGAGGGATTCAATAGAAATGATGTTTTCCTTTAAAATTGTCAAAAAAAAAAGTATATCAAAACTTCTAGAGGTTTTTTTATTCGGCTAAATTTTTCTTATTTTAGGCCTTTTTAAGGGATTTAAATAAATTTATTAAGATTCCTAGGATGTTTTCGGTGTATTTTTAGATGAAAACAAGTTTAAAATTGGGTTTTTAGAATCTAGAAGCTCGAACGTTAACTTTTTTTACATGTCGTGTCGTCTGGTATTTAAAAACATTAGCACTTTTGCCTATTTATAAAAACAACTAGGTGTGTGGTCCTAATCTCCTAGGCCCATGCATGCATGGTCTATTTTTTCTAGGGCTAGGAGTGCCTAGGTTGGAAGGCCATGCCCATGCACCCCTAGTCTCTCTCTTTTTATATATAATTTTCCTTTATTTTTTATTCCTTTCTAAAATTTAAGAACAAATCTCTTTGCATCAATTTATTAAAATAGAGTATTTAATAGATCATCCAATTATATCATTGTTTTTAAGCCTAATATAAGTAAATTGTTTTATGAATAATTGTGTTTTAGCCTAATATACAAAAAAATTTAAAATAATTTTCTCATTGATATTTAATTAGAATAAATTATCTATTTTTTAAAGTTTTTTATTGTAAACATTTTATATAATTTTCTCAAAATCATTGTTTTTAATTTTTTTTCATAAAGGTGCATAAAAATTATCGATTCATGAATTTTAATGTTTTTTTAGAACTTTCTTTCACAATCATAATAAGTTTTTACTTAAAAAACAATACTTCTCAAAAAAAGCATTTTTCATCAAAATAAAAAAAATAAATATATGAATAAGGAAATTAGCTTATTTGTTTAAAAGTATACTTTTTTTTGCTTTTGTAGTTCAAATCATTATATTTGTTTTTTGCAAATATTATTTTTATTGTTGTTGTTTTTTATTCAATGAGCTTGAATTAAAAAATAATTTTGATGAAAAAAGCACTCATCCTCCATAATTTTTATTTGTTGTCTTTTTTATGAATTTTTATTTTTATTATTATATAATTAAATAAAAAATTGGATTCTAACAAATTCTTAATGATAGCATGTGGGCAATAACACTATTAAAAACTATAAGATATTTTTTTTACTGTAAAATTTGTTGTGAACTCTCTCATTATTCCACTTTAAATTGCATTGTGCAATCCACAATGATCCAATTTTTTAATTTTCAATTTGGCTCTTGATATGTGGCTTTTCTGTCATGATGTTTTTCTTTCTTTCTTCCCTCTCTCCCTTTTTATTGCCAATTTAATTTACTTGGGATTGAATTTTTGATGAGGCAACAACTATATTTATAAAATGAGAAGTGTGATTCTAGATCTCAAATACTTGAAAAGGGATATATGCTTCAGGAAGCTGTGTAGAAAAATAAATAATTTTAAGGAGAGAAATTGCAAGAATTTAAATATACTGAAAAGTTGTAAAAAAATAAAGCAATGAAACCCTTTAGAAAAATAAAATATAGGAATTAAATATGTGAGGTTGACCATTGTTTATAGTTGTATATGGTCCTATAGAGTTTGAGTCCTACTTAAATAAATAATTCTATTCCTATACAAATATTGGTATAAGATAAAGAGGTTTATTAAATCTTAATACAAATTAAACTCTTCTTCTATTGATACAAATATGAATCTTAGAATAATTTGTAACTTCTAATTTGTTATTTTATTAAAGACTCTCGTTCTAAATTGAATTGTATCTTTTAGTTATTCATTTACATTCAAAATATATTGGTCGATCATGACTTTTAGTCGTTTGGTTGATTGGTCATTCAAATCTCATAGTCTATCAATGACTATTCTAGCTTAGTTGATTATTCTTATTCACAATTGATTTCAATTTTTTATTTATTTATGTTTATAATGAATAAACATCATTCTATATGATTGACACATATGTTTATTTTAGGTGTAAACAATGCCCTTCATCTTATTTTATTTCTCAAATGAAGAAATATACACCCTTCGTACTTGTACTAAAATCAATCGATAAAATCAACAAAACATGATGTGACAAATGACACTGATCACCTAAAATTAGTCAATCATGTTTTAAAACATGTTTGACATATGAAACATTTCATCCTATCAATTTAATTTTAAAAAATGCTTATAATTTGGTTTTTAAATGTGACATTTAGGTTCCTACTCTTAATTTTTCATCCTATACTCGAAAAATCCCTAACCCCTCTTTTATAAAACACAAAATTTCAAGAACTCTAAACACCCTTCTTTTTATTCTTTAAAACACGAATGGTAACCTTGAGATCTATTTCATAAAAATCCATGATTATATTTTGTTATCAAAACCTTGTAAACTGTTTGTCCTACATCAATTGGCCTTGTTAACAGGTTTGTCTTAACCTGTTTTATGAAAG
>Ga0325410_1001299_pt1 | contig 27564 bp, 16 predicted proteins | sample PopdelMetagenome_16_FD_206182 | JGI IMG/M metagenome (GOLD analysis project Ga0325410, IMG submission 206182) | Populus deltoides microbial communities from Bellville, Georgia, United States - Xylem-PdIQD-R3 | ecosystem: Host-associated > Plants > Phyllosphere > Stem > Wood/Secondary xylem...
TATTCTCTTTCAATGCTGGGAAATATATATATATATATATATATATATATATATATATATATATTAATGTAGTTATAAATTTAGTTCAAAGACAGCAAGCATTCCGTTATGGTTTCTCTTACTGTTTGTGCATAGGGACAAAATGTTCCCAGTAGCTGTGTTTGTTGGCAGCATTTTAGAAATGAGGAACCTAAATGTAAAATTCTGTACGAGTAACTTTGTATGTGGTATTATGCTTTTAATGATTAAATCAGATATGTATAATTTTTATTTTTTATAGATGATTAGGGTTGTTTTGCTGATATGAAATTCTGGGGCCTCGCTTCATGTCCAATCTTCTTTATTGGGGATGGGATTAATGTTCTAGCCTTTAGGAATGTGGGAGCAATATTTGAATTTGCCTAGTGGAAACATTCAATTTTGTATGATGCACCAAAATATGCAAGTGATTTCTTCTTGTATATATAGTTTAATAGAATATAGGGATAAGTGAGATTTGTTTTTCATTCTCAATGCAGGCGAAATATGGGATAAGTTGTTTGGAGCTTCCACTGATTCAGCATACACAGGGACCTGATTCAGATAAACTATCTTCTGTGTTATGCGGTACTTTCTCGAAACTTTGTGGTTCACTTTATGGTATTATCAATTATGGAACTACTATTACTGTTAGATGCCAGGCTGTTGCCTGGCAAACTTTTCTATTTGGTCTTTAGAAGGAAAAATGCAGCCATATTGTGGCGGGACTGTTCTCTGACTCCCAGGGGGTCTGAAGAGTCCTGATTTATCTTGACCTATATTGCTTAATCTGCATGTTTAAACTCAATTACTGTCAGAGGATTATGCTTGTGTGTATCTTTTATGTCCCGTGTTCCTCACTATATGTTTATACAAAGGAGATTGTTTTGCAGTCTAAAATTTCTTTCATGTATTTTTAGCAATGGAAGTTTATTGTGCGTGCTTGTAAGTATTTTTGCACCTTGAATTTCTCCGTGGCATCCATATTTAAGTAAGAGTGTTTCTTTGAATTGAGTTTTCATGCCCAATGAACCATGCAAACAACAACTGTACAGGTTACTTTATGCTTTCTTTTTATTTTGTTGCATTAATGGCAGCAGATAGTGCGTTTGACTGGATCATTGTAACTTCTCCTGAAGCAGGCTCTGTCTTTCTGGAGGCATGGAAGTAAGTGTTTGGTGTTTCTGGCAAGCACTCTATACATGTTTTCACTGGCACTTAGAATTTTCCTCAATGATTTATTGAAGTTGGTATTAATGTTTTTTATACATAATGCAACTTGAATCTTGTCCTTTTCTTAAAATATGCTCTTCTTTAGCTTTTGAACAACTTGTTTGATTATCATGCATCAGTCACTTTTCACCTGAGGACGGATATATTCTCTTGTAGTTTTTTTGGAAATCCTAAATGCTCTTGTAGTTACTTTTGGGTTCCTCTTACAAAGTGCTCACTATTCCTCTTCTGCCAAATTCCACCCTTCTACTCCTGCTTCCCTTTTGTCTTCTCCAAAAACAAAACACGGTGACACATGCAGCATGTTACGCCGCCTTCCTGCTGGGAACCATACTTGGTTTTGTTCAATATACACTATCATTTCAAGATATTTAAGTTGATCAAGCACAATACTATTCTTTTGATTGTTCGTTCTTCTTCTTTTATAAGGAACGAATTAAAATAAATGAATAACATTGCCCTTAAATGTTGGTCCTTAGGGTAGCTGGAACCCCAAAAGTTAAGCTAGGGGTTGTAGGAGCTGGCACAGCAAGCATTTTTGAGGAAGTAATGCAATCATCAGAGAGATCACTTGATGTTGCCTTTACACCATCAAAAGGTACTCATGGATGTACTGACATTGGCAGTTCCACAGATATCTTGTTGCCTTTACTCCTGTATTGTGTTTTTCCTTTGTGTCACTTGATTAATGAAAAATTTCACCATTAGTTAGCCGTTTGTGAATCTGTGTGATTTGTTGTGCTGATCCAAAGGCAAATTATTTTACATTGAGATCAAGTTCAAATATTAAGACCATATTTAGGCCATTGCACATAAATTTTCTGCTTCATTAGCTGTTATTTGATTATTAGGACTGTCACCTGTGCCTTTTCTCATGAATCCTTTAACTCTTCAGCAACTGGTAAGGTTTTGGCATCAGAGCTTCCAAGGAATGGAAACAAAAGATGCACTGTATTGTACCCAGCTTCTACAAAAGCAAGCAATGAGATCGGTAAGCATGGTGTCTCTGGTTGTATTCTTTTCTTTTGGCCATTTTGATCCCTCAATAACTTATACGGTGCTGTTTTGACACCTTTGATCAATTGTTTATTTCTTGACTTGGTTAGTGCACTGAACTATACACATAATCTCTATGTTAAGTGGGTATATGATTAAATATATAGGTTACTTTGTTATGTTTCACATAAAGAATAGTGTGATATGTGTAGCTGCGTTGACATTTGTTTAGTGAACTAAGGTGCACAATAGGAGGCTAAGATGGAGCAGTTTACGAACATAATCCTGACTTGCAAATGCTACCACTTAGTAATGAAAAAGATGTGTGGTAGTAAAAGATACCGCTGCTTGGCACTTTATGGATTTTGTTTCAGGTTATACTGTGCAGAGGATACACTTTTAGATGGCCTAGTTTTGATGCTAACAAGAAAATGTTTTAGTACATGGTCTCACCTGTTATCATGTTTGAAGTTTGATCGAAAATGTATTATCTCAATGGCATATATTACAATTCAACAGTTATCACTTTTGAAGTTGATCTCTATATTGGAAAAGCTGCAAAAGAATAATTTTTGGCATTTCTTTGTCATACACTTCAGAACAAGGTCTGTATAATCGTGGATTTGAGGTTGTCAGACTAAATACATACACAACTGTAAGTATTTACTCCTTGAACTATGATATTCATTATTACTACTTGCATTTATTAAGAAAATACTTCTCAGAAACCTGACTATAAGGTTTGGACTAAGATGCTGGTCAGCTCTGAATTAGGGGTTTGCATTCTGGTAAAAAATGGCTATTTTAGAGAATGTTTTGAATTATTTGATTTTTTTTTTCATATTCCCTGACCTGAAATAATTTTTTGATCTTCCAAATTATATTTTGGATAATTCGGGTAACCTGAATTTTGTACCCATTTACCCACCCATTATTATTCTTTTTACCCAAAATTCCTTCAAAGTAGATAAAATTATGCCCAAGGAAAATTTTGACTATGCAAAATTAGTTGGTTTCTAGAGCAGCTATAGATGTTCCTTGATTCCAGGCATTTCTTGCCCTCTACAGTCTAGTGTCAGTTAGTACTAAACTGACGTACAAACCCAGGAATTTGATTCTACTAGTTTGCATGTTGGAGTAATCCAATCTTTGCAACAAAGGAAGAATATTTTAACAGTCTCTGAACACTTTCCCCAATCTCCATCTTGTTCATGTTCTATCTCAGACTGTAGCTCATCCTGCGATTGGCTCTGTGGTATAAGTTATACACCATAGTTTCTGTAGTAGTGTTGTCTGTAGGAGCAGTAACTGGATAGGATTTTTGGTCATAAAAAAGTTAGTTACAATTGACGTTGTCATCTTCATCTTATTCATCTGTCCAGGTGCCTGTTGGTCATGTTGATGAAATGGTTCTGAAGCAGGCAATTTCAGCCCCCGTTGTTGCAGTTGCTTCACCTTCTTCAGTTCGGTAAGGAGTTGGTTACAATTTTCATGTAACTGATGCCTAGAACTATCTGTTGATGAGGACATTCTTGAAATCAATTTGCTGTCTTTCTATCATATCAATCAATTTCGTATATAGGCTACCAAATGGTTGGTCACTACAGTAGCAATCCTTACTTGGTTCCTTTTAATATGACAAGAAAATTCACAGGGATCCCTTTGTATCCCCTCTCCATTTTTATCTATCTAGATTAACGAAAGCTTATTCTTGGCCTAGTTTATTTTATGATCTTAATTCATGTTCTTTCATTTTGACAGAGCCTGGGCCAATCTTATTCCAGAATCAGAGGAATGGAACAATTCAGTGGCCTGTATTGGGGAGACAACTGGATCAGCAGCAAAAAGATTAGGTTTTAAAAAAGTGTACTTTCCAAGACAACCTGGTCTTGAAGGGTAACCCTCATTCTCTAGACCACTTTTCTGAGTTTTTTTTACCTCATGCCAATATCCCGTCTTTACAGTATTTGATTAATCATCACTGTCTCTGTTGCATGAGAAAAGCATTAATGCTGGCTTGTATCAAGATTTTATGAAGCATTGCTGTTTAGTGCTTTAAATAGACTAAGCGAATTGAAGTTCCACCATGAGAAAAGCATGCCTCTGTCAGGTGTAGAAGTAAGAAAGCTCTAAGGGTGTGTTTGAGATAGTGGTAACGGTTGCTTTTTAAAGTACTTTTTGTTTAGAAATGCATTAAGATAATGTTTTTTTTTAAAAAAATTTATTTTTGACACCAGCGTATCAAAATGCTACAAAAACACAAAAAAATTCAAGCAAAAAAATACTTAAAAAACTCTGATTGAAACGCTGTCCCAAACACCATGTGAAGTGCTGACTGGTTCTATACTGGGAGTTTGTCTTTGATATATCGGAGATATTTGAAATTATTGTTCTCATCCAGTCATTGATCTGGTCGAAACATTACTTATGTGGAAACCGTTTTACTTGATTTTTGATTGTCTTCAATTGCTTTTACTTTTATTTTCACAAGAGTAATTAATTTGAAATTCTTTCTTGCCTCGGTTATATGACCAAATAGCATTTATCCTTTCATCTTTTCCTATTTTTTAAAAATCGATGGAGGACATTTCAAAGAGCAATTTGTCCTGTTTGTTTGCCCCTTTACTCTTCATTTTTAATAAAGTTCTCATGGCAGGTGGGTAGATAGCATCCTTGAGGCCTTAAGAGCACACAACGATTCCTAGAAGTTGCTTTTTTCTTTTCAGGTAGCCACAAAATAAATATAGAACCCTCAAGATATTGTCTTAAATACTTTTGAAGTATTTTTTGACATGCACCTCTCCAGCTCCCATTATTCTTTGGCAGGCTGACAAGATTGATGCAGTCTTGCCAAAGTGTCTGCATGCAAAAACTGGTTGCAAGATGCAAGATGCAAGACAAGGAAGCAATTTTTCAAGCAGCAGAACAGAAGCCTGAATGTAATGGTATTCGGAGGGATCAACAATGTTGATGGAACTCTCCTATGAGGTTAGTGAACAGGCAATTCAGATCAGGTTGCTGGCCGGGAAGAAAGCTATGGAGATGATATTGCCAGAAAAACTCTCAACTTGTGTTTGCATTTTTCTCTCTGAGATTCAGTTAGTGTGTATTTGTCAAAACTGAAGTGCCATGTACCACTTGCTGAGCTGAACTGCAAGCAGAAACATATATTATGGGTGCTGTAATGTTGCCTATTTTTATCATCTTACAACACTGTTGTATAATATTAGCTTATAATGGAAGTTAGACGTGCTGTGCCATCAATGTTTGGATAGCATTGCCTTACTCAAATTTTTGCCGCCTCAAATATCATAGCAAGTGTACTCAAACGAGGTGCTCAATGATTTGATATGGCCTCTTTGTTAGGGCTGATTGAGCTCTTTAATTTTCTCCTCGCTCTCCGGAAAGAAGATCTAGACCTTGCAACCTTCTGGTTAAGCCACTGTGTCTCATTAGTCAGGGTGATGTCTGATGTAATTTTGAAAAGGCACTACACGTAGTGTGTTTAGAGTCGGGGCATTTACAATCCTGCGATGCGTGCTATCTTTCCGAGGCATCGTTGAGTCCTAAGATGATGAAGCAGAAGATCTCTGTATCTTTCCAGACACGGGAAGCAGCTCGTTCTTGCTATTTCTATTAGGGTCAGGGTTTTGGCAGAAAACTGTTTACTATTCCTTGCGTACAAACGCAAGAGCAGTCCTTAGGTTTTTGAGTGGAGAAATTTCAAGCTGGTGTGGGGAGATTTTTTAGGAAGTTCCGAGAGACATCGGGGTATCTATAAACCTCGTTAGGGCTCCAAAGTCCAAGCTTTCTCGAGTACTTGGTGTTTCATATGAGCCCATGTCGATATGTCTGTTCTGCAAAATCGAGTCCATAAAGAAGTCACCAACAGTTTTGACAAAAGCTTGAATCACAAGAACACGTAATGAGATGATCATGGGACTTTAGGTTACAACACAATCTCTTCGCGCTCTGGTCTTGAGCTTGAATTTCAAACAAAAAAATTACTATGTGCCCGCTTTGGGTGGTGGCTTCGAACTGTATGCTCATATCCCCTTGCTGTGACCAATGCCACTCCCTTGTGCCTTAGTAGATAGTAGATGCCCATTAACTTTAATTTCAGGGATTGCATGTTTTTATTGAATAAAGAGTTTATATATTTATACCGTAATCACTGAATTTTGGATATCTATTCATATTTTCATTATTATTTATTATTCAACATAAAATAAAAAAAATTAATATTTGTGTGTGTATATACCATAATCATTGAATTTTGGATATCTATTCATATATTCATTACCCAAGTATTATTTATTATTCAACATAAATTAAAAAAATTAATATTTGTGTGTGTGTATATATATATATATTAAATGACAAAATCATATAAATGTATTTATGCATATATGCGTATAATGTTAAAACTATTGCATATATAATGCAGACGGAAGTACAACAAAACATCAATAAATACAGGGAAAAAAAACCAAATTATGGTTAAAATAAAAAGAATTCTGAAAATTTATTTTATTTCTGAAATAATAATTTGATAAATTTTGCCTCCTAAAAAGGTTTACAATATCTTTTATAGGCTAGAAAAACTGACCTAGACAAAAAAAAAAAAATCCTAACAAACAAACAAAATTAACACAAAATAAAAAAATAAACAATAAATTCAAAAATATATAAGAAGAATAGCAAAAGTAGCCCAAATAATATCTTTTTGATATAATTTTGAGAGATCCAATGATTTGATGAGTAATGGAATCATCTTTTATAGGAAAATGACATGTAGAATTTAGTGTAAAAATTTGACTCTAGTCCAATGATCGGATCTCTTTTTATTGACTATTATCTTGATTTGGCATGACCAAGTTTTTTTTTAGATTTAAACTTGTTTCTAAAAATCCATGAAACATCTATTAGAGTATTCATACAGTTTGGTTGGGGTAGATCCATATATAAATATCCAAAACCCTTGATTTCAACAAACCCAACTATATTAATTTGTGTGAATTAATTTTTAGATCAAGTTTTTGATGGAGTGCAATGATATTAATTAACTATGTAGTATCCATTAGGTAAAATAATTAAAAAAAAAAACACTTATTCAAGTGTTAAGTTGTCATCCCCACTTATTTCTCTTTCTCTAAACCCTAGCACATGGTCAAGTTTTTTTTTTTTAATATTTATTTACTTTCAAGATATTATAAAAATTAAATCATATTTTTGCCTTTTTCATACAACCTCGTAAAATTATTTATGATGTAATTTAAGTGATACACATCCTTAAAATTATGTTGAATTCAAATCATGAGAGTCATAAATATAGTGTAAAAATATAAATATTTTTATATTTAAAATGAATAAAATAAATAAAAATATCATAAAGTAATAAAAATGCATATTGAATAAAGCAAGATATCTCGATAATAATAAAAATTTGGCGATTGATGAGCTTTAGTAAAAAAAATGAAAATAACAAAAATAAAAATGAATGAAAGAATATAATACCAAATGCCCCCTTAACGTTTTTCCTTTATATTAATATTTGAACCAACAATTTAACAATATTCTTTTATCTTAAAAAGCAGCTCTCATATCGTTCTAGTATATTTTTTAAAAATCAATAATTATTTTAGATATTGATTTAAAGGTTTAAACTAAGAAAATTACAAAAAGAAAAAAAAAATCCTTAACTACCGGATCAAGTTCTTGGAATTGCTTGCTTTTAATAATATTTAAATTCGTTATTCAACCATCTTTTGAGATCAAGCACAAGCTTCGAAGATATTATCTTAGCATTATTTTTGACACATGGTGTGATAATGGAATTTACCATGATTAGAAGACAAACCCTCTTGAAATGACTGCCGAGAAAGGCTAGTTGGCAACCCCATTAGCAAATCTTAGTTTATATGATGAAATAGTTGCGTGGTTTTATACCCGGTTTGGAAGCAATATAGCTTTTTTTAAATATATTTATGTTGGAAAAATATTAAAATGATTTTAATATATTTTTAAATATAAAATAATTTTTAAAAACATGCAGTATCAAACATGCTATTATCCCATGAAAAAATCATACTACCTTGTTCGACTCCATTTTGATTGCACCATGAATTACTTTTACATCAAAACCACTATGATTAAGTTTTACTCTTCAATAATGGAGATTTGCAGGTGTCTCTTCAGATGATCTGGCGTCGGGGACCAAAACCAAGGCAGTAAATAAAGCAGTGACTGTTCTTTCAAGCATCAAGGGCCAGGCCCCGAGAACCAAAGTGGCTTTCGATCCTCACCTCTGGCGATGAAAAGAGAGACTTTTGGCAGCTGCCTTTTCTCTTTTATCAGTTTCCTTTAAAGCCCCATTTTTACCATGTTCGATTTTGGCCTCACGCCCATGTAAAGTTGAGACCCCAGAAACCCATGCACAGAGCAACCAGCTTCCGAAGACAGGAGGCAGTGGGGACAGGCCACTTAAAGCCAATGGTCGCCTTTGACATTGGTGGCTTGATTCTATGATTATATGCATTGGAGTTTTCTAGCCATCATATGATAGATATGATAGCATCCATCCATTCATTCACATTTTCCATCATTCCCATATTTGTATACTAACTTGTTTGATTTCCCGTTCTATAATGGAGGATAGAGCTTTTGTTTTTTTCAATGTTAAGAAAGATGTGGATGCCGTAAATACCTTTCATTATAAGAAAAATTAATCCGCTATTTAATAAAATAAATCAAGAATTATATAGGTTAATAAATTATAATAAGTTTATCGCTTTTAATATTATAAAGCTGAGATAAATATGTTATTATTTTTTAAAAAAATTAAATATTTATTTCAGTTAAAAATTAGATCTTTAAAGTTTTAATTGGTTTAATTAGAAGAATAAAAATATATATTTTTTGTTAAATCAAACATTAACTCCAAGTCGAAATTCATTCTTAATGTTATGAAAGTTCTATATAAAACTAATTGAAATAAAACATCATATCAAATTCTAAATCAATTTAATATGAAATGATTAAATTAAAAAAAATTAAATGAAAAAAAATAGGTGTTGTAACCCAAGATGGGTTATGTCTTTTTTCTACCCTGCATCTTCATTTTTCTTAATAAAAAGTAAAAGGATCCAATAAAAAAAATGAAAAGAAAGTTTGAATGATCCAATAAGAAAAGATGCAAAAAAAAACCTTAATATGGCTGGCTGGCCACTGTATATTACAATTAATATCATGGGCTAATCTAATCACTGCTGTTTCAACCATTCAGACCTGTGCCACAGTACATGCTTGCTGGCAGTCCACTAGTTCTTACATAGTTAAATTATACAGGATGGTTTGCCACTGTATATTACAATTAATATCATCAAATCAGGGGGGGAATTGAAAAAGGAACAAAAGAGAGTTTACGTGAATAAACAAAACCAGAAAGACTAGATCTTGAAAAATAACATTCGGTGAAGAGCTCGAGATCAGGAAGCTTATGTGGCTGCAAAAGATAAGCCTAAAGAGAGAGGCAGTACAATCATTTTGGTGGCATGACGATCAACTTCAATTCATCATCAAAAGCCCCCCACTCTGAAAAGCTTCAAAGCCACATAATTCGTGCACTTTTTAGGAGAAGACATGGATGGATAGGCGTCTTTATGCAAAGAAATCAACAATTGACTTGTGGGGTATGCCCTTGTGGAAATCATCACAGCCCTTCTGCTGGTTACCATATTGCCAAGAGCACACCAGTCACCAGATGAATCGAGAACCACCCTTTTAACCTCTTTATATGAAATTGGTTTCTCGATGAGAATCATTTACTTATGCCCCATCATGATTCCATTGGTCTCTCAGCATAGATGATAGACCTACCAAGATTTCTCCTCTGGGGGTGAGCAACTGAGCATGGCCCATGGATCCACCAACGCTCTTTTCTCTCTTTCACACACAGTCCTTCAGCAATCGATACTTCAAAAAGTGCCCAAACCACCGTTTCTACTCATCACACTCTTAGCTATGAAAGTCTAATAAATTAATAGTCCAGAAATTAACTCATGCATGATTAAAATGCTGGTCCTTGAGGTAGGACCGAATGTCTTGTTCTGTAATGAAAAAATGGCTGTCCTGGTGGCAGACACACGCGTCTAAGAGTGGCTGCATTTCTCCTCAGGTAAAGCCATGAGGGTTGAAATAGACAAACAGTATCCTACACCCTGGTACTACCAGCATAGCATGGCTGTCAAGACAGCAACAGTGCACAAAGTCAATACGAGTGACGAATCATCTCCAGTAAAAATACTGTCATCACACAGCTACACTCCCTGCTTCCATCGGCTAATTAATTTGTTGATCATGTGCATAGTTTTTTTCTTCAAATTAAACAATCAACCCCAGAACTTATTACAGGTTTGCTGGATGGCAACTCATGACTTGTCCATCTCTTTGTTGCAACAGAGCCTTTCAGCTGGTCACAAATGCTCATATTATAGATTAGTTCTTGCTTATTTTGTCCAGAAATTTACTCGTTGTTACATTACACTGTTTGAGATTGTGAAGTTATTCAAGAAAAATATCGAGACAACATGATGTAAACCCATTCAATTAGCCTGCATAGATTTATATCAAATTCAAGAAAGTTATAAATTTGCTTTCGACGTTGACATCTCATCTTCTGATAAATTAGCTCGCTGTGATAGTTGGATTGGTAGGAAATTTTGTCTCCATGTCCGGCCTGGAGCATCCAAGAATCTTTTTTTTCTTCCGATTCATAAATAGCGAGGAAGACACAATCTCCTATAGATTACGCATTCTCATTTATAAAAGATGTAGAAGAGGTCTTGATCGTGCAAGATTAATGTCTCCACCGTATTATTAACAAAAAGCCAAAGATGATGGTGATATAATTTACTAATCATTTCTATTATATAATTAGTATCTTATTTCTTGGTTATTTTCTTTTTTTATCTTTACTTGGAGGGTAGAATGATCTTTTCCACGAATGTCTTTTTTAAATTAAGTGGGGTTATTTAGATAATTGTGTTTATAAATGCATAGTAAAATAACAAATTTAACCATAAAAAAAATAATTGAATGCTTTATGCACGAATTTGTATTTTCATGTTTGGTTGAATAATAGAATTAAGACATTACCCATGCCATTTTAATTTTTTAGCCTTATATTCAGGGGCTTTGTAGTAATTTCCTCATGATATGTGATTATTGATTGGTCTTGGAGGTATTTTTAGTTTTGTGCAATTACAAAAAAAAAAACCTAAAAAAGCTGTTGGAACGTGCAAAGCACTTACCAGTGCGTTAGCCGCTCTGCTAACTTTGGGCAACGCATGCGGCTTACTCCGGTAGTTATACTGACACTTCCACTGCATCATTTGATTTGTCTTGGTGTTTTCTTCCTCCTTGGATAACAAGTGTACGGTGGTTCGGTGTGGTTTGACCGAAAATAACTTTCTTTTTTTCCTTTTCTTTTTCTTCTCTTTCTTCCTGGATTTGCATATAGGCTATGTAGAAAATCAAATTAGCTCTTCAATTGTTTTTTTTTTTCCTTCGATTCAATCCCTTCTCTTATTTGTAATTTTTTATTTACATTGATTGTTTCTAATTGGATTTTATTTTTTATTTCATCCCTAATCATTTGATTTTTGAAATTTATTTTCAAATTTGATACTCATTTTTTGAATTGATATTTGTTTTATTTTGAATTGTTTTCTTGATTGATTTGTTTTTTTTTTTTTACAATTTCACATGAGGCATTTTTTTCATTTAATTTTTATATCAAATTTGATCATGTTTCTTTTAGTTGTTATTTTTAAATTATTTTTTTTATCAAGTTTGACTTGTTTTGTTTTGATTTTCCTTTAGTTAGATTAGCATCAGATTGTTTGGTAATTCAGATAAGCTCGAATGTGGTTCTTTGTATCTTTTCCTCATATTATTTTTGTTCAATTTATTTATTGTTGTTGTGTTTTTTTTTCATATTATTTAAATTATCACTTTAACCAATGACTTTGAACTTGAATTTTTTTATGCTTATTATTTTTTTTACATAAAAAAATTATTGTTCCACCAGCGGCGAAGTGTGGATCTCTAGTTTTATTAAAAAAATCATTTATTTTTCAAAAAAAATAGCAATAAAAACAAGTCCTATATATTAGATGGGCTTGGATGAACTTTTCGTTCAAATTAATTAAAAATCCTAAAATTTGTCACAGACGGATGTATTACGTTTCCATATATATATATATATACTTGCGAGTTTTTCTGCTTGACATTATCGTATACGTTATATCATATATACAGTGAATTGTCTCCTTGTTGTAATGGTGATCCTTTACCAAAGTTTTTATCAACAATGATAAAAAAAAAAGAAAAACAAAATAAAAAAAGAAAAAAAAGTGGATTTGACTGATCTTTCACCACAAATTAATCTAGAGCTTTCACTCATGTAGCGTCTAGTTATATTTGATTGGAAAAAGGATTTGAATTATTGAGATAATTATGGGTTATCAAATCAACTAATTAAAGAGTTATCGCGTTATATCTATCACTATTTATATTAAGATTTTTTTAAAAGTTGCCGTCGACGCGCATATCTATCACCAGGATTTAAACTTGTTTTTTTTTTTTAATTTTGAATTAAGTTTTTAGTTTTTTTAGATTATTTTAATGTATTAATGTCAAAAATAAAATTTTAAAAATAAAAAAATATTATTTTAATATATTTCTAGTAAAAAAGAATATTTTAAAAAATAATATCTACCACACTCCTCCTAAATACCCCCTAAAACAACAACATGATCATTAAAAACCTGACCGAATTAATAAGATTTTATTAGATAGATGTTTTATACAGGTGAATTGTAAACCTGACCGGGTTAAATTCACAGTCATGAAATTTTCCAGGTAAACTTGTCGAGCCACGCTGTGTTTAACAACTATAATATGAACACAAATGCCAAAGCTGATAATTAAGGCATGACAGGTGATTATTCAATTATCAACGTGAGAGCTGAACATGAACCGATCCAAATAATTTATCCGGCGTCTTTCATTACCTTACGGCGCAAGAAAACTGCTGTGTTTTAGTATTAAATTAATTATGAAGCAATTATGTCACTATCTCAGAATCCTATCTGCCGCTCACAACTCAATTGCAACTCGCAATTACACGAGCCAGGAGTAGCATTTCAGCTGTGCCACCTCAAAGCTGGGCATCGCTGTCCAAGTCTAGCCGAATTGAGTTGTCTCGTTCCATGGCCAGAAAGCCAAGCCCTGGTATCCAAGGACTAAACCACCTTCCTAGCCAAAAGAATGATAAAGATTAGCCAGGCATGAATTATATATTAAAAATGCAATCAGCCACTTGGCACTTGATCATGCGGGTAGCTAGCGTGTCCATTTCTTTTTTTCTTTTTTTCTTTTTAATTGCTTAAAAATCAACCTCCCATGATCATGAGTGATGGATGGTCTCTCTCCCTTAACACCCACCCATTCCATGCATGTGTGTATATCATTTTCTTTCACAATATTGATATTATTATAATATTGCAGTGCAGAAATCCCTCTCTCTCTCTCTCTCTCTCTCTCTCTCTCTCTATCGCCTGTCTAATTCACTTTCTGATATTTTAAAGGCCCATGTACACATGAGCACCGATGGAGATGTATAGATTTGAGTGGTGGATAGGGTGAAAGCTTGACGAGAACGCCAGACATTGCACGCTACGGTGGGGTAATTCCTTCGTATTATAAGATTCCATGATCTTTTAACTCTTTTCTTTTTTGCCGGCAGTTATTATTAAGATTGTGTTCGGATAGTATTTTAATATAGAAAAGATAAATGTGAAAGGAATAAAAATCAATTTGGAGATAAAAACGTGAACTAATTTTAAAGTTAATTAATTTTTATCTTTTTAAAATAAAAAAAAATGTATAATGAGATATGTTTTTTTTTTTTTTATCACCGTTATCTCTGTTTTTTTTTTCTCATCTCCATATAATAATACTTTATTGTTTTGATATAATAACAAAAAAAGAAGGTAAATATGCCATTTTTAATTCCAGAGATGCCGAGACTGAGAGATAACGTGGAAGGATTTTATTTTAATTATGAAGAGAAAATAGCTACAATTTTTATTAGTTAAAGAGAGTGGATATATATATGTTCTCTTCATAGAATATAAACTGAAAATAAATACCCCTTTATTTTTTCCTAGCATTTGTACAAAATAAAAGAAAGTTAGAGAGTTTGTTACAGGGGTGAGTAAGAAAATTAAAAAACTGATTAAACCGGAAAAAAAACCGAACCTTAAAAAAATTGATTAGAATTTTAAAAAAATCTACCAGTTCAGTTTTATAAGTCTGAAACAAAAAAAAACCGAACCGAACTCGAACCGAAAAAAACTACCGGAAAAAAATCGAACCAAATTGATTTGAACCGGTTTTTTTAAAAACAAACCGAACCAAAACCAGTCGGTTTAAACTAGTTTCGATTGTTTTTTTTATAAACCGAATAAAAAATATAACTTCTAGTTTGTAAGGTACCTGAGAAGCATGCTTACCAACAAAAATCGTCATTATTATCGATTAATCTTATTAGATTCTTCAATGGTGGAATTTAATCTAAAATTATTACTAGATAGTAGATAATGTCCACTTGAATTGATTATCTTGTGGTATATCACATTTAATTGCATTTATTATAAATATAAGCAAATTGGGTGTCATATTGATTTATTTATTTTTAAATAAATGGGTAAAACACCAGCACATCAAGGCAAGAAGGAGCTGTGCAAGGCAACAATTATGGGACCAAAAAAGGAAAACGAAATGAAGAAATCACGAGAACTTGTACATAAAATTCTGCAATTGAAACAAGGAAAGAGTTGAAGCATTTCCATCAGAGGAAACGTTCAGCACGACAGCCGGTAGTGGTACCCATCGAAGAAGGGACCCGAAATTTATTCTTCTGAATTCGGACAAAAATGATTTCATATTATTACCACATGCATCATTCCCTTCTACCTCAAGGAGATGGTCGATTGAGTTCATCAGACCTCCTTCTTAGGGTTTTTTTTTTCATCAGCTTGCCAAAATTTACACCCTTTAATTTCTAGGAAAATCCATTTTTTAAAATTTTTTTTAAATCATTAATTGCAACATTCACCCTTTTCAATGAAACATTGTACAATCAATGCTCTTAACTCTATTTGGACTCAACGAATCAATCTAGGACTCAGTTAGTTGTCTTCCAGATTGTGTTAAAAAAATAATTTGAAATTAATTCGATTTTATTTGGTTGATTTACAATCTCTATTAATCTAATAAAAAATATATCAAGTTTTTTTTAAAAAAACAATATCAATTTAATTGATCTGTTAAATTTATAACTCCAAAAACTCACATTGAATTATCTTTTAAATTGATTTTAATAATTATGATTAAAAGATAAAATTAAAAAGGAGTAAACATATTAAATGACCAATACCTGGTCTCGAAAACTTACTCCAATAAAAATTTCGAAGAACAAAAAAATGTTTAGCTGGCAAACACGTGCTTGATGCAGCCTTTGCCTTGAATAAAACTGCCACAAGAACCCTCATTTAGTTCACAACAGGACTCACTGCCAAAATTAGCCAATCCCAACAACTCCCTTTCCTTCAGAGTCAACTCATCATTACAGATCGTCACAAGATCAAGAAATCTGGACATTTTGGTAATATAAACAAGATGATCCAGGGACATTTTAGGTATAGAACTAGAAAAGGTCAGTAACTAAAGAATGTTGGAAGAGAGAGGCTTCACGCTATTTCATGATGACGCAGACAGAGCCTGCAGTGCATGTGTGCTGTGCTATAGGAGTTTGCCCATAGCGTTTTTGTAAAGCTCTTTTTTTTTTTTTCTTTTCTTTTTTTACCGATAACAGATAGGAAGTAGTATCGGTCGGAGTAGGCCCAACAGTTAATCCGGTGATCCATGAATCTAATTTGAGCCCCAATAGTTAATCCGTCCGGTGACCTATCTATTTGAATCTAGTCTCATATTAAAACATAGAAGTTATTTGATTAAAATGACAGTTCTTCTGAGTTAAAATTTAAATAAGATTTGATTTATTTTTTTCTGCAAGTTTAATTTTAAAAAATTAAAATAATATTATTTTAGATTAATTCGGTTTAACTCATTATCAAAATCCTGTACTGGATCATAGACAAATCATTTGTACTTAAGATGTATAAATTTTAGTAATAACACTGAAAATCAAACTCAATTTTTACTCAAGAAACTGGCTCGAGGAGTCCTTGGGCAAAGCAAACCACCTCGTTTCACCTTAGACAGTCACATAAACATTTACGTACACAGCCACCCCATCTCCCTGTCTCCTTTTAAATAATGTTAGCAACTTACCACACAAAAAGAGACAGCAGCTTGAACACTTCATCTTTGGCTGTCTCTGTTTCCACCCCCTCTTTATCTATATATCTATGTATTAAAAACTCTCCTGTATATAAACAGTTAGAGAGTTCAATTCATTGGTTTTTAACTCGGCCTGGAATCTGGGTAGTGGTGAATTCAACTCACAGTGATCGAGGAACGCAGAGATTTAAGTGATACTTGGCTTTTAAGGCATTGAAGTTTCTTGTATTTTCAAGGAATGAACTTTGTGTAAAGGTATATATGAATCTGGTGATGGTCCTCTGTTTTTTTAATGCTCATTCAATATGGAGATGGGGTCGCTGTTGTCTCTCTTCTTCTTCTTCTTCTTCTTCTTCGTGTTCTGTTCTGCGATGTTCCTTTTAATGAAGTTGTTGAATTGGGTTCTTTAATGAAGGACTTGCAGATTTAAAGAAGAGTACAGATGAATACTAGGGTGAGGACTAGGCTCCACTCCATGAAAGCTCCAATGAAGCATGAAAAAGTAGGCACTTAATCTCTCTTTAACTGCTTATTTTATTATTTGTTTTGAAAAACGGTTTGTACTGTAGATTATGGCCTATCTTTATCTTTCCAAATATAGCTTTTGCCAGAAAATATGGCTGCAGTTTCACTGGGGAGGATCCAGAAGTTGAAAGCTTCAGGAAATTCTAATAAACCACGCATATTTAATGAAAATCTGAAAAGGATTTTCAGTCAAATCTATCATAGAGATATTGCCTTGCTTAATCATTTTAGAGTATGGATTTCTGATTAGGCCTGTAAATCTTCTACCTTCACAAAACTCTTGTCAGTGATTGAAACTTCTTTGAACATTCTGTCATCCACTATTGTTTTCAGATGATTTTTAAGGCATGTTCCAGCCAGCTTTGTTTTGTTTAATGTTCTTTGCTCTTTCTTCACTCTTCTCTGCATAGATTATTTGCCTTTTTATCACTTGAGAATCTGATTGTTTTGGAATTTCTATTTAAATCTATTTTCTTGAAGGAGAAGGTTGGAATGCAGGGGAGCAAACCAAGTGTTGCCAAAAAAGCAGCAAATAAAAGACAGGCCTCAAGTAGAGAGAGGAAAATAGCATTGCAAGAAGATGTATGATCATGTTTTCTTGTTATACTTCAAAATAGATCAAACAATTTTGTGTTTTTCCTTTTCCATTGATGTTGTCCTGTCTTCAATGGAGCCATTGCTTGAAAATCACCTTTTCTTAGATTAATTATTGTGTTGGCAATCCCAATTATTCAGGTTGATAAACTAAAGAAGCAACTTAGGCATGAAGAGAATATTCACAGAGCTTTGGAGAGGGCTTTCAGCAGACCGTTGGGAGCTCTCCCTCGCCTTCCTCCGTATCTTCCTCGTACTGTTAGTAATTCATCATCCCTTCATATGGTTTCCGTTCAAATCCCTTTTGTGTTTTAAGTTCAATAGTTGAAACATGACTATAGACAAATAGTATTGCTATGAAGTATGAACATAGATTTAGGCATAGCAATTGGAGATTTGGAGCTGAATAAGAAACTTGGAAGAACTTAATTGAAAGATGTGAAGGAAGGAAAAGAGCAAGTGACCCAATTTCAAATGATATATCAATGCTCAACTAATGAACTTGAGAAAAACTAATTAACTTGAATACTTGCCTAACCATAACAGATTATCACCACAGTGAATTTGATTCTGGATTTTAGTTTCTGTAGACCTTGGAGCTGCTTGCAGAAGTGGCTGTTCTGGAAGAGGAGGTGGTTCGGCTTGAGGAACAGGTTGTCCATTTTAGGCAAGACTTGTACCAAGAGGCTGTCTACATGTCAAGCTCCAAGAGGAACGTGGAAAGTGTTTCCGATTTATATCACTTGTACCCAAATAAGAACCCCAAGCCAGATCAGTCGAAATCCTTAGCTCAGAATGTGGATGAGTCAGCGACATCCACGATAAGGCATTTGCCATCCCTTTCTGGTAAGCTGGATGTTTGATACAGTCAGCATATGATACATTGTATATGCACATGGGAGCATTTTCCATCTTCACGCCTTAATTCACCCTCATTGTTCTTTTAGCAGATGGAACAGGGAAAGAGAATGCATTCTCTACAGCTAATTCTAGGAAGAACAGCAAAGGATCCTCAATCCATAAAGCTCAGACAAGCAGAAATATGGTGAAAAGACCGTCTGAGGACAATAGACCAGCAGAGAAGAAATTAGATTCTCACAAGTCACAGGTCTGAATAATGTAATAACAGGAACATTTTCGTTAAGAAGAATCAATTTTATTAACGGCTAAATTAATCAGATAGCATCAATGTCCAGCTAGAATGCAGAGTACCAGACCAAGAAAATGCAGAAGCAAGAAGTCATGTTACTGCGAGCGAAGGGGTATCAGGAGATGCAAGCCCAAACAAGCTGTCTGAGGACATCTTGAAATGCTTGTCAAGTATTTTCTTACGGATGAGCTCAATGAAGAATAGGCGTACTGCTGATAATTTATCTTTCTTGTCAACATTAGTCTCTCAAGAAAACGAGGAAGAAGCCGAATGTCAGGATCCTTATGGTATATGTTCAGAGTTTGAGAAGAGAGATATCGGTCCATATAAGCGTTTGTTTTCAATAGAATCTGGGACGATTAATCCCAACCGAACATCAAATTCTTTGTTTCTACTTCATAGACTTGAGTAAGTTTTTCTTCTCTAAGAGATATGATTGATATTTTCATTATATTAACAACATTAGTATGATTTATGTTCAATATATTTTCTGAATTGTCAGACTTCTATTCGGGAAACTTGCCTCCGTCAACTTGCAGAACCTCACTCATCAGAAGAAGCTTGCATTCTGGATAAACATTTACAATTCCTGCATGATGAACGTAAGCGACTCCTCTTTTATAACATGTCAATAGTTTCTTTGTTCCAAATTATTTTGGTAGATCTGAATTTGAACATAATTTTCTTTTCTATTGGTATTAACGTAAAGAATTTTTTCCATGTCACATTGCATCAGGCTTTTCTAGAACACGGAATTCCTGAGAGTCCTGAGACGGTTGTTGAACTAATGAGAAAGGTATGGACTATCCAGGAACTTCTCTTTATGATATACTATTTTTTCTTGCTTTAACCATGAATGGTGATAATTTTCTGGCCCTATTTCTTATTTCTTATTTCTTAGGCAACAATAAATATCGGGGGACACTTGTTAAATGCAATAACGATCGAACATTTCATCCTTAGGCTGCCTTATTACTCAAAATATGTAAGTGGTGGTCATTTCAACTTCCATGAAAGCTTTTTCAGAAAATTAAAGACTTTCTCGCATGGCATTTATTCCTGAGTTTTGATCAGACAATTTCCAAGGGTGCAAAAAATGATGAGATGGCAGCGAGGAACAAATTTGGATTGGAGCTATCTGAACCATTGGTATCATTTGCCCTTTGCTGTGGAAGCTGGTCCTCCCCTGCTGTAAGTTTTTACGTAATGCAGATAAGTTTGCACGTTCGATAGTTTTTAAATAACGATCATGTGATGTTTACTAACAGTCCAAAGTGCAATGCTCTTATTGTTATGAATCACACCAGTATTGTTGCATACGAAGACTAATAAGCTCTAGAACATTTCTTCAAGTGTTTTGCATTTGTGCTCATGCTTATTTCCAAACTATTTACCATTTGTGGAATCTCTTTATACCTCGAGAACATTGGTTTCTTGCTTTCATCACGATACATTTTCAATCAATGCCTGGTCCAGAGTGGACAGTAGGTTCCATCAAATACTGATCTGTGGACTTGTTGAAATGAAGGTGAGAGTGTACACCGCAGCTCAGGTTGAAAACGAACTGGAAGAGGCAAAAAGAGATTATTTACAAGCTGCAATTGGAATTACAACGAGCAAGTTTGCCATCCCTAAGTTATTAGATTGGTATTTACTTGACTTTGCCAAGGACTTGGAGTCATTGCTTGATTGGATCTGCCTTCAGTTACCCAGTGAACTAGGGAAAGAAGCTATTAATTGCCTCGAGAAAGGTAAAAATGAGCCTCATTCACATTTTGTCCAAGTTATGCCATATGAGTTCGGTTTTAGGTACCTTCTGTACACAAAATAAAATTTTGTTTCGTTACAATTTTTGCTTTATATGATTATGTGGGAGACTCATTTTTGTACATAGCTATAGGATATATAATTAATATCAAAGTTTAATGTGTAATTCGGTTTCATTGTAAACATCTGTAAGAAAATTTCTCTCTTCCATTAAGATATTCTGCTGAGAGAATGCCCGTGGAAGGGTTATACATAATAAAATGATGGAAGGTTTTATATAAGGTGATTTCTTGATACATCTTTCTTGCCGTCTTGGCATCTCTCACTTCAGTAAATGCCTACCTATATGAGGCCTAAAAGACCTGTATTTCGGCATTTGTAAGAAAATCATGGATGCCTAATTGGTCTGAAAAATATTGCCTGGTGTATAACATAGGAATGAATGGTCTGAGGTCCAAGGTTTTAGATTGCTTCCTGTGTAACTAATTCCCAGCTGCACTGAAAATGAAAACAAATGCGAGCATCCAAGCAGATGACAATCCCATTAGAGAAAATTAGGTGTGGTCAGTGCAGACAAAATCTCTGCCGAGCATGCATAACAGTTAATATAATTCCATTTGAAGACATTCAAAGAAAAGTATCGATGCTGATTCGTCACCTAATGCTTGTGGTCCTAATGAAAGCAGGCCAGATTTCTTTCAGAGGCAGCTATTTTAATCAATGGTTTGGTTCATGTTGGTGCCATTCTCACAACAGTACTCATGTGGCAGCTTTCAGGACCAGTTAGCAGACCAATCAATGGCTCGTGCAACAGTTGAAGTGCTTGATCACCATGAGCTTATTGATAATTTTTTTATCTTAAACATTTGATGGAACTATCTTTAACCATCTTCCTGGAAAATTGTCTGCTATATAATGTTCATACTTCCCTGACGAACTATGAAACTCGGGACAATTAATCCATTTATAATAAGCCGACCGAAGCAGATACATACAGCAGTATCAATCAATGATCTAACTAGAACTTGATCCCCAAAAAAATCATCTAGTTAGAACGGGGGGCAGATTTATATACCTATGTTTCATTGGGTCGGGGGCTTGAAGGAATCTAAATTTTGTCCCATGCAGAATAAAATAAATAAATCATGCGAGTGGTTGGTCGGTGGTCCAAGCTTATTTCCTTTATGATATGGGGTTAAATCTGCCACCCAACAGAAGAAAGTGCTTTTTCAAAGTTGATTCCTTCTAAAAGATAAAGCCTGTATATGGTGGTGGTGGTTCTCGTACTTGGTACTGTACAATTACACCTATATCTTATTATCTTCTATTAGAAAAGAGCATTGGCGTATGCCACGTCTGGCATGGCCCAAGATTATGTCAAGATTATCTTTTGGTAGGTACGGTACAGTCTCTAGATGGCAAGCTATTAAATCTGGTATTGAATTTCACTGTAGAAGATTAGGTGAGGAAGAGAGACTGAAGAGGTAAGGTTCCTACTCAACTTCGAAGATTGTAGGTTGGTCCCCAACTTGGATTTCCCAGATGATAAGATATCAGCGTGTGAAGCTGGATGGATAACAAATGAGAAATTAAGAGAAAACCAGCATTTATTTTTCATGATTTCATGGTGATGAAGGAAACAGTTCTCTGGAACGTGGTCTAGCACATGCCCTGGACAAAGTCAAGGTCGAGGATTAGGTGGGTTACCTTATGGATTGGCAGTTAACATGAGTCAATGATTTTTTTAGTTTTTATTCAAAATAGTTGTTGTTTAGGATTAAAAAAAATTGTTTTAAATTGAAACAATGTTGGTTTTTTTTTTAAGAATTAATCACGTTTTATTCAAGATTTTGATTGGATTATGAGTTAATTCACCAGGTCACCGAGGGGTTTTCTGGATAACTACTTAAACGTTACAAATCAAAATGAAACCCAGTTCAAGTAAATTCCCAATCAACTCAATCGAAAACCAGGCTGAGTTGCAGAGCAGTGGGAGAGAGTGCTGCATTAAAAAGGTCTCATGGATATATGAGGGCAACTCTTGGCGAGAAGTGGTGGATCGAGTCTTTCATGTCCATACACATTGGTCTCTTATAATAATATTACAATAGGTACGAAAGGCCCAATATCTTACAAAGCTACTTTCTTTAAGGAAACCAAGTTATCTTGGGCCTCGGTCGGCTAAACCTTTGGTCTCTTCTTAAAAGTCTGAGGAGTCATGGTGGGCTAAACATGAGCAACCTATCGAATAGTGTTTTCCCCGAGTTGATTGATTCGCTGATTAACCTAAATTTTTAATAAAATTATAAAAGTTTAATTCTCATCTAATTTTTATTGAAACTCGATTTGATTTGGATTTTTTGTCACGATTTAACCCATCGAATGAGGATTTAAAGCAAGCAGTAATTTTGGAGTTGGTGGAGTTTAGAGTTTAGACAAGATATTTGATAATCTAACAGGGTCTGAATCCTTCCCGGTTTGAATTTTTATTCTATTTTATGCAATACTTCCATGCAGGGCTGTCAACGGTTCAAGTCGGATAAGATTATAGTAGATTCGGATTCGATCTGCATAGAGAAGTGAATACTTACCCTGTGTAGTATAAAGTCTACAATTTGAAAAATCCGTAGCATGTTGCATCAGCTTTTTGTCAAGGAATATGATATCCTTCGATAAAGTTTCGCAGCACAGGTACCGACTTTACTCGGTAGAAAAACACCCATCGACCACCTAACAAATTTAAAGATATTGCCCTTGCAGTTGTGTCCAAGGAAAAAAAAACTTGAGTGGTTGGTATTTTCGTTTTTAAAAACATGTTTGGTATGACAAAGTATTAATGTCTCATGATTTGCTTTTTGAATTTTATGTTAAAAATAAAATAAAAATTATAAAAATATATATTTTTAAGTGAAAAATACTTTAAAAATAATCTCTGTAATATTATCAAATAAGCTATAAATTGATTTTTTTGTTTTATGATGGTTTTGATATATTAATTAAAAAAATCTAAAAAAAAAATTATTCTAATATATTTTTAAAACGAAAATCACTCACAAGAAAAGATTAATTATTCTAATATATTGCAATAAAGTCTCACTATCTGCGGGAATCGAACTCACAAGAAAATACTTTCTTGGTATAAGAGCAGATCGATCATATCTTGCAATAAATATTAGCTTTCATGTTTTTTACAGGCAACTTTATGTTATCTATTCGACCACTTTAAAATACTTTATTTTCAATTATCTTTATTGTCTACCAAATATTTTATTTACTAACCTATTTTTAATGATAGATCAACTTGTGATAAAAAGAAATATTAAAGATCATGTGGATGACCAAATGATATCAAAAGAATTTTAAAAAATATAGGTGCAAGATGACAAAACGCAACAAGAGAATTGAAATCTTGCATCAAAAGAAAGACAGAAAAACAAGATAGATTTAGAGCAAGTTGACGAGTTTTTGTACAAGAAATAAGATAATACAAAAAAGATCACCCATTAAAAATAAAGGAGGAGAGTTCTCAAAAAAAAAATAATGAAAAATAGCTAAGGATCAATGATAATAACAAGGTATCACTGTGAAGAATAATAAGCTAAATATAATGACTACTTAAAAAGTTAAATAATAAAAAAAAATCTTTGGTTAGAGAAATATGACAACGATCATGAAAGAATAAAATAAGTATATAAGATTACAATGACAATAAAAATGATGTATGTTAAACTTATAAAAATTAAAATTATAATGAGATTGAGGTCTGAGAAAACATGTTAAGAAAATAATTAAAATAAATATTATTAATTATTTTCTAATCAATAAAAAAAAAACAAGAAACTGAAGAACTCAAGATAATAAGAAAATTACTTCAATCATCTAATCAAAGAAAATGATCAAGCGGCACAGTAGGCTATCAAAATCGAAAAGGTCTAGGATGCTCAGAATTTTTTTTACAAAAAAATAAATTAAGATACGAAATCAAGTCCGAATCATATCGAATACAAGTTGATGGTGGAGTAATTATTAATTAATCCTGAATGGATTTGAAATTTGTTTTTTTCTCAATAGCAGTAGAATCATCAACTAATCCCGAGGAGATTGAAAAGTTTAACTCCAACGCCGTGTCTCAGCCCAACAAGAGAATTGAAATTTTACATCATGAAAAAGACATAAAGAAAAACAAGACAAATTAAAGAAAGTTGACAAGTTCTTGTAGAATAAGATGATACAAAAAAATATCATTCATTAAAAACAAAAACAGAGTTCTTTTTTTTAAAAAAATAAAAAATAATTAAGAAGTCATGATAAAAATAAGATATTATTAAGATAAATAATAAATCAAAATATAATAATGACCACTTAAAAAATCAAATATTAAAAATACATGTTTGATTAGAGAAATGTGACGAGATTATAAAATAAAAAAATTTATAATAACAATAAAAATATTGTATGTCAAACTTATAAAAAAATAAAATTATCATGAATTTGAGATTTGAGAGGCGTGTTAAAAAATAATTAAGATAAATATTTTTTATTATTTTATAATCAATAAGAAAAGAGATCAAAAAATAAACAAATCAAGGTAATAAGAAAATTACTTCTATCATCTAATCAAATGAGATAATCAAGTATTTTTTATATTTTATTTCATGTTATTTTTTTATTTGTCTTATTATATGGCTACATAAACTCATATAAGTTGAATGTATAATATATAATTAAATTATCGGATAATATAATTATATTTTATTCTAAATTTTTCTTGACAATCGTTTTCTTACCTACTAGATTGGTATAATTTTTTAGTTTTTTTTTCTAGAAATGAACAAGTTTTTAATAGATTATAAGTTTTTTTAGTTTTTTTTCTAGTAAGGTATCAAAATCGTAAAAATTTAGGATGCTCAAATTTTTTTTAGAAGAAAATAAAATTAAGATACGATCGAAATCAAGTTAGAATCATTTCAAATACAAGTTGATGGTGGAGTAATTATTAATTTATCCTAGATGGATTTGAAATTTGTTTTTTTTTTCCTCAATAGCAGTAGTAAGCATTAACTAATCTTGAGGAGGAGGGTGAAACGTTTAACTCCAACGCCGTGTCTCAGCCCCTGCCTGGCTGGTGACGTTACAATTAAACGACATAAATATAGGATTAAAATAAATATAAATGGGATTAGGAAGAAGAACGCAGCCGCTTGTCTGAGACGATCTCAGATTGCCTCCTCATCCTCGTGTACTTATTTTATATTTCCTCTCTGGAACTTGGAATTTGGTCTTCGTTGTAAGAGCACTGACTACCATTCTAGGAAAAAGATTTTGTAGTCTTTAAATCGATTTTTATAGCATGTTTGTTTTTATATTTTAAAAGTGTGTTTTTAAAAAATTTTAAAAATTTTATTTTTTTTTAAATTAATATTTTTTTTATATTTTTAAATCATTTTGATATGCTGATATTAAAAATATTTTTTAAAAAATAAAAACACTTTAAAAATAATTATAATTACTATTCTAAACAGGCAATCTAGCTCGGTTTATGACATAGTCTAATAGTATCATTTTAATTTTTTTTTAAAATCAAATCACAAATTAACTTGTTTGATAAAATCATTCAACTTTTTATTTAAACTTCGCCAGGACCAAGTTTAATACCAATACTTCAAATAAAAGGGCTGCGAGCAACTCGTGCTAGAAAAGTATAGAATTGATGCGAAAGATTGTGGCAAGTGTCATCAAGCATTTGATAATCTCTGGTCCAAAAAATCAGTAATATTCGAATGAAATGCAGCCGAAATCTGGAAGATTTTAGCTGTATTTTCACAAAAAGTCTATGAATCTAGAAGTCATGAATTAGTCTAGCTTTGATTTTATGCGTTAAATAACTTATATACTTAGATAAAATATAATCAGCCAACGCACGAGTAATTAATTAGATTTTAATTCTCAAGAAAAAAATAATAATTGGACTGTTCATTGACTGTGATTCAAGTGATATCAATGTCCATTCCCAAAGAGTAATATCGATGTCTCTCCAGAAAATAATATATATATATATAAATGTAATCAAGGCACAAATAGTGGTCAATCGATCCCTTGGTTAAGAAGGAAACTATTTAATATTTATTATAATTAATTATAACATTTATTCATTGTTTTTCATAAATTATGACATTTTCCCTTCAAACACAAAAATATATAACAAAATGATGAATGACAAGAAATAAATAAATAAATAAAAATTATTAGCCATTAAACAATAACTTTTAATATGAAATTCAATTATAGATATAGATATCCAAGTCTATTTAGATCTCACAAACTCATCCTGAACCCGAGCTGAATATTAAAAAAATTAATGAAGAATTGATTTAATTTAATCTAATTGACTCGATAAAATAATCAACAATCTAATAAATCCAGCTAAAATTAAAATTTATTTTTTAAAAAATAAAATAATATTATTTTAAACTTTTTAATAGAATAATTCATAACTCGCATCTTAAATCAATTAACAGTTTATATAAATTGTTTTTCCCGGAGGAGTTTTGCCCTCGTTATCATTCGCGGCATTATTTCCTCCGAGCTGCTGGCCTTTCTAAGAGTTATACCACAGGAGAGATCAAGCACGAATTCATTGCGATAGACATGAAGAGGCACGAGTAAATTCAAAAAATAAAAACCCAAAAATTTGCACAAAAATCATAACTTTGCAATTGTAAGCTTTTGTCCTTTCCATACTTCCATTTTCGTACAACGTAGCAACGTTTTTATTCACGAGAAAACTCTTTATTTTACTAAATCTGATGAACACGAAGAGACAATAACAGGCTAATAATAAAACCCCCAAA